>Ga0181531_10000288_pt1 | contig 35335 bp, 48 predicted proteins | sample PEATcosm2014_Bin_38_FD_119743 | JGI IMG/M metagenome (GOLD analysis project Ga0181531, IMG submission 119743) | Peatland microbial communities from MTU Mesocosm Facility, Houghton, MI, USA - PEATcosm2014_Bin11_10_metaG | ecosystem: Environmental > Terrestrial > Soil > Wetlands > Peat | place...
CCCCAGCGGCGGCCCCAGCGGCGGCCCCAGCGGCGGCCCCAGCGGCGTCCACAGCGGCGGCCCGAGCGGCGGCCCGAGCGGCGGTCCAAGCGGCGGCCCCAGCGGCGTTGACGTTGGCGCCTGCAGCGGCTGCGCCCGCAAGATCCGCAATCTCTTCGAGGTCGCGCAGCGCTTTTGCATGTGGCGCAAGCGACGGAACAAGATCCAGCCATTTCGGCGTAAACACCCGCACCAGCCAATCGAGCGCTAAGTAGGAACGCCGCTCCGCCACCGCGTCCGTCGAGCGCGTATCGATGATGCGCGGGATCAGCGGCTTCAAGAGCCGATCGCGCTCGGCATCCGAGGGCAGCCCATCGTTCCACGCGATCATGAAGGCGGTGATCAGGGGACACGTGCACTTTGGATGATCCGACCAAGGCTCACCGGCGATATAGCTTGCCGCTTCCATCACGCACATGCCTTGCTCGAAGTCCTCGTGATTGCCGGCACTCAAGGAAAGCGCGTGCAGCTCGGCCAAGCGAGAGGCAAGAGCGGGGCTCATGGCTTCGCCTGGAAGTAGCGCGCCTGCGGGCCGCACCCAAAGCCCGTCCGCTCAAGCGAGGCGTACACCGCCCGCTCGATATAGGCCCCGTCCACGAAATTGCGCTCGCTGACCACGATCCGGCGACAGCGGCCGAACTCGCGGACGTTCTTCGCATCGGTGTAATCGCACGCGAAGTGCGCGCAGTCGATGCAGCGCGGCGGGTCGGCTTCTTCCTCGCGCGCTTGCTTCGCGCGCGCATCCGCCTCATCGACTTGCGCGTTATAGCGATCCTCGCGCTCCATCTTCGCGGCGGTCGAATCTTCGTATCGGTCCATTTGCGTTCCTCCCAATCGGTGGTCGATGGGGGAGAGTTTTCCCTACCTTGAGCGCGATGTCAAGGATAATCTTCACCATCGCAAAAATATAGGGCACTTGACAAACGGGGAGGAACCTCCCCAAGATGCGGGCTTATGACGCTCCTAGAACGAACAAGGTCGATGTTGGATCGGGTCAAGCAAGAGCGCAGCCTTCGGCAAATCGCGCTGGAATCGGAAGGTCGCGTCGAGTACGACTGGCTCAAGCGCTTCGCCAACGGCTCTATTCCGGATCCGTCCGTGAATCGCATCCAAGCGTTGCACGACGCGCTGCGCTCCCTCAGCCTCCAGTAATCCGATGCCGAAAAGCTTAAAAAGGGAATTATATACTTGACTCCACCAAGCGAATCAGCGGGTTATGAATAGCCCGTTCCCCTATTTCGGAGGGAAGCGCACGGTCGCGGCGGCTGTGTGGGCGCGGCTCGGATCGCCTGCGCAATACATCGAGCCGTTTTGCGGATCGGCAGCGGTTTTGCTGGCGTGCCCGCGCCCGGCTGCGCTTGAAGTCGTGTGCGACGGGTCCGGTTTCATCGCCAATTTCTGGCGCTCGGTCAAACACCAGCCGGGCGCGGTTGCGGAGTGGGCGGATTACCCGGTATCGCACATCGACCTCGGCGCGCGTCACGGCTGGCTCATGGCGCAGCGCGACCGCATCGGGAGCGCGATGCAAGACCCGGACTGGCCCGGCGATGCCAAGGTCGCCGGGTGGTGGCTGTGGGGGCAATGCTGCTGGATTGGTTCGGGCTGGTGCGATTGGTTCGGCCAAATCCCGCACGCGAGCGATGCCGGGAGGGGCGTGCAGGCCATCGGCCAAATCCCGCACGCAGGCAATGCCGGGATGGGCGTGCAGGCCATCGGCCAAATCCCGCACGCAGGCGATGCCGGGAGGGGCGTGCAGGCCATCGGCAAAATCCCGCACGCGAGCAATGCCGGGAGGGGCGTGCAGGCCATCGGCCGAATCCCGCACGTGAGCGATGCCGGGATGGGCGTGCAGGCCATCGGCAAAATCCCGCACGCAGGCAATGCCGGGAGGGGCGCAGACGCCTTGCTGACCTCCTGTGGTCGCACAGCATGGGCGTGGCTGCATCGGATCGCTGACAGGCTTGAGCGGGTGCGCGTGGTGCATGGTGACTGGTCGCGCTGCCTCAACAATCACTTCGGCGGCGACGACACGGCGGTATTCCTTGACCCGCCTTATCGGTCATACGAGGCGCTGTACGGCAACGCTGGCGCTGTTGCCGATGCCGTCGAGTCATGGGCGCGCGAGAACGAGCACCTGCGGATCGCCCTATGCGGGCACCGTGACGATTACAAGCTGGCTGGATGGGACGCCGTGGAGTGGTCGCGCGGGCGGCTCACGTATTCTGGCGGCCAAACCACGGATAGCGAGTGCGTCTGGTATTCGCCAGCCTGTCTCCCGGCAACGCTCACGCAGGAAAGGCTGTTCGCATGAGCGCCGTGGGAGTTAAGTATATAAGTCCCCTTAAAAAAAGGCTTTTCATTCTGGGGAACAGCATCGCCCCGCCGCAGCATACCGCTGTTCAAACATTAATCACATCGGGGTTCGTCTGTCGGACGGGTAGGATATGAGGGAAGCCGCCAACGAGCGAATGATCGAACGCTGCATGCAACGGATGATTGCTGCGCAGACTGGGCTCCGCGATTTTGGCCTCGCCATGCATTGGTGGCAGCGCATGACGCATTACATACGGCGCCGTTCTCCCAGCCAGGTTGAGCGTATGGAGCGTGAGCGGGGACTCAGACGGTGAAGGACTCACGTCCGCTACCCCCTTTTGCCCGTGAGATCGATCGGTTCGATGATTTGGTGATGGTCTATTGTGGACAGCACGCATATGAGTTTGCGCGCCCGAATAGGCCTTTTCGGGTCGCTTCTTTAGCGTTCCCACGCCGCGCCGACCCAAGTGCTTATCGCTGGCCTGTGCGGGGCAAGCAAGTACTGGTGTTCGGGAAAGACGAGCCCCGCGCCGCCATTGATGCGCTGGTCATGGAATTGCTGCAGCAGGGAGCATATCGCGTGATGACCTATTGCAAGCGCGAGTTCGTGGATTACGACCAGCGCACGCGGCGGCGGGCTTGAACGCGGTGGCCGACAATATCATCGAACTGGAGAGTCGGCTCGGCCGCAAGGCTCCAGAACCGCGAGGACTGGCCCCCCTTGAGCTGAGCAAATTCTTGGATCTGAAGATCCCGGTCAAACCCATGATTATGGCGCCCTGGCTTCGCGCCGGCTCGCTTTCCATGGTTTACGCTCAAGCCGGGCGTTGCAAAACGTTCTGGCTCTCCGCCCTTGCGCTCTCGCTGCGCCACGGCCTGCCTTTCCTGGGATGGCGCCCCGAGAAGCCCCTCGCCGGTCTATACATCGACGGGGAGATGGTTGCGGAGGAGTTCCAGGCGCGCTTTGTGCGATTGCTGGAAGGGCTCGACGGGCAGATCGGCGAGCTCCCGGCCGCCCAGACGGGCGCTGACCTATTCATCGTGACGCCGGACCTGCACCCGAATGGCATCCCCAAGATAGACAGCCCCGAGGGATATCTGGCGATTACCGAGATCCTTGATCGAAACCCAGCGATTGCCTACGTCATTCTGGACAATCTGTCGTGCCTCTCGGCCCCGGAGGACGCCAATAAGGACGAAGGCTGGGCCCCCGTCCAGGAACTGCTCCTGGAGATGCGGCGCCGCGGGATAGCCGTGCTGTTCGCCCATCACGCCAATAAGGCCGGAGGTCAGCGGGGCACCAGCAAGAAGGTCGATGTACTCGACAACGTGATTCGTCTCGAGATGGAGGAGGGCGAGGTCAGCCAAGGGGTCGTGCGTGTCAAACTCGATTTCACCGAAAAGAGCCGGTTTCTGAAGCCCGAGGAGAAGGGTCCATACACTTGTCTCCTAGGGGACACGGCGAATGGCGGAGTTCAGTGGAATTTTGAGAAAAAAGTCGAGGAACTTCCGAAGGTTGAGCGCATTACTGAATATCTTCTCTTAGGAATGTCTCCTGGTGACATCGCGAACGAGACAGGAGACAACCGCTCGTACGTCTATCGGATCAAGCAAAAACTAGAGGCCGAGGGGAAGCTGGAGACAAGAAAAAATCGTTGGAATTCAAAGAAATGAATAGCATCTGTCTCCTATTTGTCTCCTGTCTTTGTCTCCTTCTCGCGCGGAGAGACAGATGCGCTAGTGTCTCCTACGTAGTGTGTTTATACACACGTAGAGGAGACACGCGCAGCTCCGGGGCCGTCTCAGGAGACACCGGGTGAGCGCAACTCAACACCGCCTCGACTTTGCCTCCCTCGACTCCGAGTTCGAACTCACCCGCGCGCTCGTCGCGGCCGGCAAGTCGGGCACTGACCTGTGGGCCGGCATCACCGACTGGACCGAGCGCAAGGCCAGGGCGCGCATCTCGATCATTGTGAACAAACTCGAGGAGCAGTTCGCTCAAGCCTTCGAGCGCGTCTACCGCGAGCCGTTGCGCAAGGGGAAGGCGGCATGAGCGCCGAGCTCTCCTCCGAGGAACTGCACGCGCTCCTGCAGGTCGGGCAGCCCAAACGCAAGGCCAAGGTCAAATCCCCCACCGCCCGCTCGCTCGAGCATATGCGAGGCCTCGGCTACCTTTGCGATGTGGTCGAGCGGCGTGTGCCCTTCACGCACACCACACGGGACCTCTACGGCATGATCGACATACTCGCGATCAAGGGCGAGGACATCGTGGGCATTCAGACCACAAGCGCCGCCAACATGGCCGCGCGCGTGACGAAGATCACGGAACACGCGAACTATCCTGTGGTAATTCGCGCGCTGCGCATTTTGGTTCAGGGCTGGCGTAAGAACGCCGAAGGGAAATGGACACTCAGGGAGATCGAGCTATGAGCTGGAACATCGTTGGGAGCGAGGATTTATCGGAGACGGAATGCGGCGAGTTTGAGTCCCCGCGCAGGCCGCCTTACCTCGAGCACATAGAGCCGGGCGGCATCGTGATTGCCGTCATCAGCATGCTCGTCATGTTCGCGATCATCGGCTTTGCAACCGTGGTCGCCGGCATCGTGCACTGGTTGCGGTAACAGCAAAATGCTGATCTCTGGTGCGCGCAAACCGCCGAACGCCGGCAAGGGACGCAAGAAGGGCGTGCCTAATCGGGCCACAGCGGATGTGCGCGAGGCGATCGCGATGCTGCTCAAGCGCAATACCGACAAGCTCGAGAAGTGGCTCCATGCGGTTGCTGAGGGCGAGAAGGTCACGCGCGAGGATGGCAAGGTGCGATGGTTGCGCATGCCCGACCCAGGCCACGCGCTGCGTTTGATGTCTGATCTTGCCGAGTACCACATCCCGAAGCTCGCGCGCACCGAGCTCACGGGCAAGGATGGAGAGGATTTGCAGATCACATGGCCGCTCGCCAAAAATCCATCGTTCGATCGGTAGATTACATACCGCGCGCGCAGTTCGTCGCGTTCCATAATCGCGAGCAGCGTTGGGCGATCATTGTTGCGCATCGCCGAGCGGGGAAGACTGTCGCGTGCGTCATGGAACTGATTACTCGTGCGATTGCGACTCCGAAGAAGGATGCCCGCTACGCGTATATCGCACCGTTTCGGGAGCAAGCGAAGACCGTCGCGTGGAATTACCTCAAGCATTACGCGACGCCAGTTGTCCGCGATCCGGAGACGGATTTTCGAGAGTCCGAACTGGCTGTGCGATTGTTTAACGGGTCGCTCGTCCGACTCTTTGGAGCGGACAACCCGAACGCACTCCGAGGAATGTATCTGGATGGCGTGGTGCTCGATGAACATGCTGACATGCGTCCTAATTTGTGGGGTGAGGTTATTCGACCCACACTTTCGGATCGTCTGGGTTGGGCCGTCTTTATTGGTACGCCACGCGGGAAGAATGAGTTCTGGGATCTCTACGACAAAGCGGGACGAGACGCACAGTGGATGCGGCTCACTTTGCGCGCAAGCGAGACGGGCATTCTAGACAGTCGCGAGCTTGCCGATGCGCGCAAGACCATGACGCAGGCGCAGTACGAGCAAGAATACGAATGCTCCTTCGATGCGGCGATCCTGGGTGCGATCTACGCGAATGAGTTGCAGCAAGCGCGCGATCGCATCACCTCAGTTCCCTATGATCCGTCGATTCTCGTGCAGACGGCGTGGGATATTGGCTACGGCGATTCGACCGCAATTTGGTTCTGGCAACTGTCCTTCGGCAACTTGCGCGTGATCGATTACTACGAGGCGGCAGGCGAGCGTTTGCCGTTCTATCTGCAATACCTGAAATCCAAGCCCTATAATTACGACACCGCGTGGCTTCCGCATGATGCGGAGAATGGCTCACTCACGGGCTTGTCGGTCAAGGAGCTGATGAGCGCAAACGGCGTGAAGTGTGAAGTGCTCCCGCGCATCTCGCTCGAGGATGGCATCAACGCGGCACGCATGCTGCTTCCGATTTGTTCATTCGACTCCGTCAAGTGCGCGCCGGGCCTGGAGGCGCTGCGCGCCTATCAGTGGGCCTACAACGCGCGGATGGGCGAGATCAAGCCAACGCCCGTGCATAACTGGGCGAGCCACGGAGCTGACGCCTTCCGCTATCTCGCACAAGCCTATCGGCAGCAATCGGGCTCGCCCGCAGTCGGCTTGAAACTCCCGCCCCTCAACTGGAAATGGAAAACCGCATGAAGCACACCGCTCTCGCCTTAGCTCTGCTCGCCCTTTGCGCCTGCGCGAAGCATCATGCCCCCACCATCCGCTGCGTCGATGCGACGACCGGCAAGCCCGCGACCGTGGGGTATCTCTACTGCTGGCAGGGAGAGCGATGACCGCGGCCACCTTCACCGATGCGACCGCGCGCTTGAAAGCCGTTGCGGTTCGCATCTACGACCGGAGCGAGGACCGGCGCCGCGCGCTGCTTGAGCTGGCCGAAGACCTCGAAGGCGAGCTGATCCCATTCTTGGATGCCCTCGGGCGCATTGCGATCGGCACCAAGACCGTGCTCGCGCACGACTCCCTCACTCCCGCGCAGTTGCGCCAGGCGCTTAAGAGGTGCGTGGACATCGCCGAGGCGGCGATCGGCGGGCGCGTCGTGGCGGCGAATGACTCATGAGCCGCGCTGCCACACTGCCGAAGGCCGAGCGCAGTCACTGCAATGATCGCAAGCTCAATCGGACCCTTCGCCAGCTCATGGCGCGTCTGATGCAAGTGCACCAGGAAACCCACCCGCGGCGCCTCGCGCAAAAGTTCGGCGTGAGCCGCGAGTACGTCTACAAAGTTTGGACCGACATACCGGCCGATGAGCAAGCCGAGATCGAGCATGCCATCCAGGCGCTGCGGAAGGGCGTCACATCCTGCGAGTAGTCAACACGCTCGGGCTGCGTTTTGCTTACCGTCGTGGCGCATGGCGCGCCCCGCCCCAAGGAGTCACGAGCATGGCGAACGGTTTTGGTAAGTCCCGTGTGCGCGCGCCCGAAGAGGGCGCCAACAGCCGCAAAGTGCCTCGCGGAGGCGCCGAGAAGCGCCACGAGGGCGGATTCCGCGAAGGGGAGATGGGGCGCGGCCCCACCCCATACAAGAAATCCCACAGCCATCGCAATGGCGCCGGCATGGACCTGAACGAGTACGAGGGGACGGCCGGCCGCGGCGGCGGCGGCATCATCGGCAAGTCCGATAACTTCAAGGCGCACTCCGAGGACATTGAGCACCCTCAAAGCCACGCGGATTTCGAGCGTCTGGGCCATAGCGAGGACTGATGGGCGTTCGGCTCACCTACAACCGGCCGAAACACGGCATGGGCCCGAAGGGCCGCGCGAAAGAGCGAGCGCCCGTGAAGGCCGGTGCGCACATGCCCATGCGCCACAATTCAGGATTCGATGACGCGCGCGGCTACGAGAGCCGTCCGAAGGTCAACTTGGGGCAGCGTCAGGCCGGACGAGCCCCCACGATGGCGATCGACCGGGAAGCCGGGCATTACCACCCCCTCGACACGCGCGTCTCCAAGGGCGGCACACGCGGTTTAATGGGCGATGTGGCCGATGTCCACGCCATCAATTCCAAGCTCTCGCCCGCGGCCTTCACGCGCCGCGACGGGCGCCACACCGGCAAGGGCGCGCAGGGCGATCAGGGGCTCATCAAGGGCGGCAAGGAGAAGGGCAATTCCTTTGGCACCGCCCCCACCGCTCGCTCGAGCAAGCCCGGTGTGCGCGGGAGCCCGGATAGCCACTTGGGGACCGCGGGCCGCGGCGCGCCGGGCAAGCACGGCCGGGGCGATGCCTGGAAGGGCGCGCCCAAGCGTTTGAGCGAGGATATCTCACACTCTGACTTCGAATCACTGGGAGCTGATTGACATGAAGATCTGGATTCGATCCCTCATCACCGCCGCGCTCGGCCTATGGGCGGCGCTCGCTCTGGCCGGCAATGCCCCCTACGGGGTGTTCGGCGGTGCGAGCACGTTCGCCAACCTGCCGGGCAATATCTCGCTCACCTTCGCCTCGGCGCCCTCCGGCTCATCGACCGCCATTGCAACGGCTTGGACGGGCTCGACGGGCTCCTACCTCGTGGTGTTCTCCGATTGGGAGAGCCGTACCGTCACCTTGACCAATGCTGCGACCACCGCGACCTGGACCGGCGCGCTGGTGGGTACTCCGACGGTTGCCGCTACGATCGACGGATACACGGCAACGCCCCCGGCTCCGACCTTCGGCTTTACTTCGGATTTAGGCTACGTCTACTCGACGGGCACGGGCTGGTTCGGGACGACCGAGTATGTGGGCGCCCCGGTTTACATCTCCTCGGGTTGCGCGACCGTCTCGGCGACCAAGGGGACCGCCACGAATGGCCAGTTCTCCACCACCGCGACCACCTGCACGCCGGTCATTCAGCTGCCCCCAGCGCCTAACGGCTGGGCGTGTCTGGCCTTGGATGTCACGCACCCCGTCGTCTTTACCGAGACCGCGCAGAATACCTACAGCTGCACCGTGACCGGCACCACGACATCGGGCGATGTCATCCAATTCTCGGCGACACCGTACTGAGATGCGTATGCGCGGCGGCGACGCCTTCACCGGGCGTACCGGGAACTCCTACGAGCCCGGAGGCGTGATCGAGGTTGAGCATCCCGACTTCTCGGACGCGCAGCGCGCGGGTTGGCATCTAGCGGAGGAGGAGCCGGCCGAGCTCGGCAACGCGCAAGTCGAGGGCGATGATGCCGTGGAGTCCTAAGCAGGCCTCGGCCAAGACCAAGAAGGCTGATAGCCCGAAGAAGAAGCGCCAATGGGCTCACATCGCCGACAGCGCCTTGGCTCGAGGTGAGTCCGAGGGCACAGCCATCAAAGAAGCGAATGGCGTTTTAAAGCGCGAGCGCCGCGCCCAACGCTGGAGTTGATGCCATGATCATGTCGCCGGGATCCACCTTTGTCGGGGCGAGCGGCACCTCCTACAACAGCCTCTCCGGCACGCAGAACATCGCGCCCCCGGATGTGCGCTTGGCGCTCATGAATGGCTGGCTCGAGGTCCTGGGGCTGCAAACCCCCTTAGGCCCCGCCTCCATCAATGTGCTCGCCCTGGTGAGCGGGTCATCGACCTCCGATGCCGTGATCACGAGCGGGCAGAACACCGTCACCTCCGCGAGTGCGAATTTCTCTCTGGCCGATGTCGGCAAGCTCATCGTCGTCACGGACCCCGCCAATTTCGCGCACGTGTTCACCGGCACCATCAGCGGCGTGAGCAGTTCGACCACCGCAATCGTCAATGCCACCTCGAGCGCGACGATCGCCTCGGGCGGTCAGATGTATTGGGGTTTCGATAATTATGCAGCGCTGAGTGCCGGGCTCGCCGCCTCCACCGGCTTAGTCACGTTGGGCGCGGGGATTTTCATGCTCTCGAAGGGCGTGATCGTGCCGGATGGCACGACGCTGCAAGGCGCGGATACCGCTTTCACCTCCTACAACAGCCTGATCACGACGGGGACGATCCTGGTCGCGGCGGGCGCGGCGTCTTACCCGACCTCCTACGTGGTGCAGGTCGGCGTCACGACCACGAAGTCAGGCAATCTGCGCGCGAGCTTGACGAATCTCACCGTCGAGGGGATGAACCTCGCGCAGTATGGCGTTTATCAGCACGGCGTCGGATCGGAGACCAATTTCTGCGCCATCCGCCGCGGAACCTCGGCGGCCATGCGCGCGGACGCTACGATCGGCAAGATCGTGGGTTGTGCGATCAGCCAGCAGATTACGGGCTTTGCGCTTTATCTCGACGGCGTGCAGGATTTCATGGTCCTGTACAACTACATTCATGGCGCGGGCGGCTCGAATTCCTCAACCCCGACCGCCAATCTCTACGCCTCTGATGTGTTTAACGGCGATGTGCTGATTCAGGGTAATCATTTCTTCCAAGAGAGCCCCCTGAGCGCGAACACGCCGGCGCGCAACATTTGGATGAATTCCACCGCATCCCTGCTCGTCATGAACATTCAGAACAACATTTTTGATTGCACCTACGGGCACCAGATCTACATGGCGACCACTGCGAGCACCGTGTGTGAACAGATCAATATCCACAACAACCTTATTTTCGAGAACGATGCGAACTTCCCGAACGCGACCTTTGATTTTGTGAATGTGTCCAATTTGGGCGTGATATTGGGCTTGAGCATCAAGGACAACGCCGCGCAGAATCTGGTCAACACTAATTCGCTCTCGAACATCTATAACCCCACCGGCGCGGGCACATTTGCTGCCGTGCAAGTGGCGAACAATGTCATGCTCTCCTGCAACGCCGTGGCTCCGGCTGGGACCGTTGTTGATGGTGGTATGCAGGGGAACGTGCTTTATAATTCGAGCTCAACGCTGCTCTACAGCACCCAGCGCGGTCGCAGCACGCAAAACGGCAACGGTTCGACCACGGCGTTTAACATTGCGCACGGATTGTCCGATACGCCGCAAACGTGGAGTGTGACGCCGCGTGTCGCACTCGCGGCGCCCGCCTTTGTGGTCACGCCAACCCTGACGAATCTCGTGGTCACTTACGCAACGGCGCCGCCGACCGGCACAGGCAACGTTGACCTGCAATGGTTTGCGAGTCTGTGAGCCTCGCGCGACTTCTCGAGGAGGCCGTGCGCTTTCAGACGCGCTTTCTCTCGCGAATGGACCCCGAGATCCGCGAGGGGATCGAGAAGCGCTGGCAGGCGGTCGAGGATGAGGTCAAGCGCATGGCAGTCCCCGCGGTATCCTTGAGGCTCGAGGAGCAGCGCCGTGGCCCTGGACGCCCCGCAAAGCGCGCCTGAGACGACGAGCGGCCAGCAGCGGCCGGGCGAGACGATGGGCGAGGAGCAGCTGCTTGCCCTCATCCGCATGTACGAGCTCGCCTCGCTCGGCTCGCAAGTGGCGGCCGGCGCGACCATCTCGACAACCGTTTACCCATCCAATCAAGCGATGACGACGCTTGAGATCGATCGGTACAACGCGCTCAACATGTATTTCGCTCGCCCTTTGGGAAATGAGGTCGAGAATCGCAGCCAAGTCGTGCTCCCCGAGCTTCGCGACACCATCGAGTGGATCATCCCGCAGCTGATGCGCATGTTCACGGGTGCGAAGACCGTGTGCCGGTTCGATGCCGAGAATGAAGGCGATGAGAAGCAGGCCGAGCTCGAAACGCTCATCGTCAATCACATCTTCATGCAGGAGAACAACGGCTTTTTCATCCTGCAGGACTTCTTCAAAGACGCGATGCTGATGCGCAACGGCTACGCCATGGTCTATTGGCGAGAGGAGCGCATCGTCACGATCGATCGCTATCGAGGGCTTCTCGACATAGAGCTCGCCTCCGTGCTCGAGGAGGAGGAAGGCGAGACGAAAGAAGTGATCGAGCAGGATGAGAAAACGGTGGAGATCGCGCTCCCGCTCGCGCAAGCAATGCCGGGTCAGCCGCAGCCGCCCGCAGCCCCGCCGATCAAGTTATCCACTTTCGACATCTCAGTGCGCACGACCAAGACCAAGAAGGGCATTTGCGTCGAGTGCTTGCCGCCCGAGGAGATGCGCGTGACACCTCGGGCGACGGGCAACATGGAGAATGTGGGCTTCGCCATGCACATGACCACCGAAGCGCGATCGGATTTGATCGCGCAGGGGTTCGATAAGGATAAGGTCAATTCCTGCCCCGCGGGACGGCCTAACTGGCTCGACATCGACGCCCTAGCGCGTAATCAGACGGTCGATCAACTTTCGATCGAAAATCCCTCCGATCACGCGATGGAAGAGATCGAAGTGCGCTTAGTGGTGATGCGCGTCGATTACGACGGGGACGGCATTGCGGAATTGCGTCGCATTCTGATCGCCTCGAACACGATCCTGGAGAACGAGATCATCGAGGAGACGCCCTTTGCTTCCTGCGTGCCCAAGCGCATGCCGCATCGGCACACGGGCGTCTCGCTCTACGATGAAATCGCGGACATTCAGATCATCAAGACGACGCTCTGGCGTCAGGGCCTCGACAACCTCTCGATCAGCAACAATCAGCGCGTCGCCATCGATTGGCGAAAGGCTAATGTCGATGATCTTCTGACCTCGCGCCCAGGCGGTGTGGTGCGCGGCGATGGCCCTCCCTCGCAGTGGATCGAGGCTATTCAGCAGCCCTCGAACTTGGTCGAGCAGGTGCTCCCGGCGCTCGGGTACTTGGATGAGCAGAAGACCACGCGCACGGGCATCGGCAAAGGGACGATGGCGATTGATCCGGATGAGCTGCAAAACGTCACGAAGGGCGCGCAGTTGGCCGCCATGAACGCGGCGGCGTTGAAGGTCGAAATGCTCGCCCGGCTTCTCGCAGAGGGCGTCAAGGACATTTTCCGCAAGATCCATTCCGAGCTCATCCGCAATCAAGACAAGCCCATGCAGTTCGAGATCGCGGGCAAGTGGATGACGGTGGATCCATCGAAGTGGAAACGTCGCTCGAAACTCACCGTCAACGTGGGGTTGGGGAGCGGCAATCGGGAGGAAATGCGCACGAACGTGCAGATGCTTGCGCAGTTGCAGATTCCTCTGGGGCAACTGGGCATGGTCGGGCCGAAACAGGCCTATGAGACCTTCAAGCTCGGGTGCGAAGCGCTCGGATTCTCAACCCCGGAGCGCTTTGCGATGGACCCCGCAAGCGCCGAGTTCCAGCAGCACATGCAGCAGATGCAGGCCGCTCAGGCTCAAGCAGGCGCGCCCGCGATCCAGGTCGCGAAAATAAAGGCACAGAGCGCGCAGCAGATCGAGCAGATGCGTTTGCAGGGGGATCAAGCCAAGCTCGCCGCGGACCAGGCGAAAGATCAAGCCGAGATCGAGCACGCGGCGCTTTCCACGCATTCGGACCGGCAGATGGCGCAAGAAGGCAACCGGCACGAGATGGCGATGACGCTCGTCAAGGTCTTGGGCCAGATCATTGCGCAGGAGTTGAAGGGGCAGCGCGAGGATGCGGGGGCGGAACTCGATCGCGCGTTTGAGTCGGCGCGCGCACTGGAAGGGGAATGAGTCCGGAGGAGGAAATCATTCGCGCGGGCGAAGCGCGCCAGATCATCGAATCGAAGATGTTTCTCGGCGCCAAAGCCCATGTGCTCGATCAGCTCGCCCAGGCCCGGCGGGCGGTGCCCATGACTTCGACCGACATGCACAGCCGCTTGATCTTGGCCGAGCAGATTGCGGGGTACTTTTTCGACTATTTCGAGCAGATCGCCCAGACCGGCAAGCTCGCCGAGATGCAGTTGGAGGAGCGGCGCCGGCAGCAATCGCTGATGGAGCAGGGCGTCGCGATGTTCCGTCGATTCGGTCGCAACGCCCCCTAAAAGTCAACACGCTGGGTATGCCGTATCGCTAGGGTTTCCGGCATGTCGCTAGAGAACCCGACCGGCGTCAACGCGTTCAATGGCCTTTCGGACGATGCGAAGGGGGCCGCAGCCTTTGAAGGGCTGTGGAATGCCGGGGCCTTCAACCCGGACGGCAAACCCGACGCGGCCCAAGGCCAGCAGGCGCCCGAGCCGCAGCGCCGCCAGGAGGCGCAGGCCGAGACTCCGGCCGCCGGCGAGGAGCCGCCGGACCCGGCAGCTGTCCCGGCAGAGCCCGAGGCGGAAGGCCCGGAATACCAGAACCTAAGCGAATACCTGACCAAAGCGGGCGTGCAGCCCGATTCCTTCTACCAGCTGCCGGTGGAGGTGAAGATCGACGGTCAGGTCAAGGCCGTGCCGCTCGCGGATGTGATCAAGTCCTATCAGCTCGAGGGACACGTTCACAACAAATCCGCCGCGCTCGCCGAGCAGCAACGCACTTTTGAGGCCGAGCGCGCGCAGGCCATTCAGCTGTGGGGCGATCAGATCAAGCAGGCGCAGGCGCTTGGCAATCTCGCGCATCAGCAACTGCTCGCCGAGTTCCAGGGGATTGACTGGAACAGGCTTCGCACCGAGAACCCGACGCAGTGGGCAGTGCTCAATACGGATTTCAACAATCGCGCCGCGCAGATCCAGCAGCATTTGCAGCAGATGCAGTTGCAGGAGCAGCAGCGCACGCAAATGCAGCAGCAGGAGATTGCCAAGACGCTGCCGCGGGAGCGCGACAAGATGCTCGAGGCGCGCCCGGAGTGGCGCGATGAGAAACAGTTTCAAGCCGCACGTCAGGACATGAGTTCTTACGCGCGCAAGTTGGGGTTCACCGATGCCGAGATTTCCGGCGTACTCGATCACCGCATCATGCTGGCACTGCACGATGCGGCACGATACGCCGCGCTCCAAGCACAGGCCCCGGCGGCGCTGAAGCGAGTCCGTACCGCGCCCCAACAGGCGCAGGGCGGCGCGCGGCAAGCACGCGACCCGAAAGAGGTCGCCCGTCAACAGGCCAAGTCAGCGTTTCAGAAGAACATCCGCGACCCGGACGCCCAGGCGCGCTACTTCGATACGCTCGTATAAGGAGCTTTTCCCGTGACCGTCCCGACAAATACCTACACGATCTACCCGCAGACCAACATTCGGGAAGATTTGATCGATGCCATTTACAACGTCGATCCGTTCAAGACGCCGCTGTTCAACATGGCGAAGAAGGCCGAGGCCAAACAGACCTATCATGAGTGGGATCTCGATCAGCTCGCCTCGCAGAACCTCGCGAATGCGGCGGTCGAAGGCGATAACCCGACCAACATCGCGCTCACCCCGACGGTGCGCGTCGGCAATTACCTGCAGATCTCAAACAAGACGATTCAGATCTCCGGCACCAGCCAGTCCGTGATTGCGGCAGGCGGCTCGAACAAGATGGGCTATCAGCTGCTCAAGAAGTCGAAGGAGCTGAAGCGCGACATCGAAGGCATTCTGACCTACAACCAAGCACGCTCCTCGGGCTCGAGCTCAACCGCGCGGAACCTGGGCGGCCTGCCTTGCTGGCTCACGATCAATCCCGTCTTTCAGTCCACGGGCGGCGGTGCGAACCCGACGCAGGTCAATGGCTTCGGCAACGGCGCGACCACGCGCACCTATTCGACGTCGCCCACCGCGATCACGGAAGCGCAGCTCAAGCAGGCGCTGCAGAACGTGTACAAGAACTCGGGCGAGAGCCCGGAATATGCGCTGGTGAGCCCGGCCAACAAGCAGAACATCTCGGCATTCTCTGGCCCCGGCACCCGCTTCATCGAGGTCGAAGACTCAACGCTGATGACGAAGGTCGATGTGTATGAGTCGGACTTTGGCGAAGTGAAGATGATCCCCGACATCTTCCTGGCGCCGCATACGGTCTCCTCGACGCTCTATACGGATGTGCTTTTGATCAATCCGAACTACATCCGCGTGGCGTACCTGAGGCCCTTTCAGACGATTCCGCTCGCGAAGACGGGCGACTCGGACCAGAAAATGCTGCTCGTCGAGTACACGCTCGAGGTGGGGAATGAGAAGGCGCATGGCGCCATCTACGATTCCACGGGTTAACGGTCGATCATCCGACGCGAATCTCCCCCTGTCGTTGCATCCCCATTCAGTCGTCGGATCACTCGCGGGGGCTTCAAGGCCCCCGCTTTTTTAAGGAGTGAGTGAATGAGCAAGGGTTACACACCAAAGCCGTGGCGGCCGATTCCCGGCTCCGGGCAATCTCTATCGCTCACATCGGGGACTGCTGCGACGTTCGCGAATGCATTGGGCGCCGCGGCCTTCGGTGCGGCCACCTATGCTTTTGCGATCAGGCTCTCGCCCGCCGCGACCGCCTATATTGCGACCGTCACCGTCACGAAAGCGGGGACCGCGGCGACGGCCAGCACGGATTACCCCATTTCGAGTTCAGATTATTCCCAAGTCATCGGGTGCGCGCCGGGCGACAAGGTGAGCGTGTATCAGGCTTCGGGCTCGACGCAGACCGCATACCTCTGCGAATTGACGTGAACGACAAGGCGCAAGTGCTCGATAGCACCCTGCAGACGACGGTGCTCGAGGATGATGCGCAAGTCGTGGTGCGCTCCTATCAGGATGTCGAGCCGCACTTAGAGTACTGCGAGCGCGTGCGCCGCGTCGATGCGGAGGATCGCGGCGCCTTCGGCAAGCATGCGGATTTTCATCAGACGATGTCGGTCCCCTTCAACGTCATTTTGGAGATCGCGCAGAAGCTGGGCATTTCTTTTGCGAACGTCTTCGATTCGGAGTGTCAGAAGAGGATCATTCGCGAATTGAAGAGCGGCGAGTACAAGCGCTTTCGCACGACGAACGATAAGAACATTTGAGCGCGCATCGTGTCGACCATCGTCGATTACAACTCACTCACGCAGGCGATCACGGATTTCACGCATCGCTCGGACCTTGCCGCGGGTGTCTATACCGATTATTTCATCCAGGGCGCGATCGAGAAGATTCAGAACGACATCTTCGCTGAGAACTTCGGCAATGGTATTCAGTTTCAGGAAAACTCCTACCCCCCGACCGTGATCACGAACGGCGTGGCGCCGGTGCCGAATGACTGGCTTGCGCCCAAGCTCATGACGGTCTCGGATGGCTCCGGGGATGTGTTCACGCTCATCTGGAAAGCCGCGGCGTGGATCTACGACCAGTACCCGGTGCGGCAGGCCGAAGGATTACCGGCCTATATCGCGCGCGATGTATCGGCGGGATCGGTTTTCCCCACCTATTCGAACTATCTGTCCTTCACGTGCACGGCGGGCCAGACTGCTTTTACGCTCACGGGAGGGCCTTCGACACCCGTGCTCTTTGTCTCGCTGGCGGGGCAGGTCATGGTGCCGGGCACCGATTACACGATTGCCGCGGGCGTGCTCACGCTCGGCTCCGGGGCCGTCGCTGGGCAGACCCTGCTCATCCAATATGCGCCTTTTGAAAACCTCACCGCCTCGAACGCATCGAGCTTCATTTTCGCGCCTTACCCCGACAGCGCTTACACCATTCAGGGCACCTACTATCAGAACTGTCCGATGCTTTCGAGCACGCAGGCTACCAATTGGATGGTACTCAACTGCCCGACGCTCCTGCACGCGGCGTGCATGATCAAAGCGGGCGAGTTTTTGCTGAACGATCAGATGGTCGCGCGCTGGGATACTCTGTATCAGCCGCGACTCATTGCGCTCGTCAATCGCGACAAGGCCGAGCGCTGGGGTGCGAGCACGATGCAGATCGAGCTCGGTTGAGCCATGCCGCAGCCGCTCGGCATACTCTTTGGTCCCTGGGCGCCCGATCTGCAGAATGTTCCGCAGCAACTCAACGCAGCGCCCGGACCTCAGATGGTCCCGAGCGCGGACTGCTTGAACGTCTACTATCAGGATGGCGCGTATCGCTGTCTGCCGGCGCCGGCTGCCACCGGGCCGGCCCTCACCGCGCAAGTCTTGGGAGCCTTCACCTACTACGACGATGTGGCGGGCAAAGAAATCGTCTTCGCGGGCACCGCAGCGGGAATGAACGAATTGTTGGATGGGGCCTGGAGCGCCATCCCCTTCACGACCACCGGCATCGTGTATCTTTCGGGCATTCCGCTTCTGCTTACTCAGGGCTCGCCCTTGCTCGGGTATTTGGGGACCATGACGGCCGGCAACTGGCACGGTGTCAGCACCTCAGAGGTGGGTTACGATACCGTGCGCTCGATCGGGTCGATATCGCCCGTGGATGATGTTAACGGCTATAAGATCGGCCAGGTTTATGATTTCAACTCCTCATCGGGCACCAGTTTCATTTTCAGCATTGGCACCTATGCGACGCCCGCGCCCAACTTGGGAGCGAGTTATTTTCAGGAAGTATATCTGTCGAGTCTGAGCGCGACATTCCTCGCTTCCGCGGCGTCCTATTCTTTCAGCAGCGGCGTCAACTCCTGGCAGTGGAGCACGGCCGCGGGATTCGTCACCGGCACTAATTACCCCGTCGAGATCATCTACTAATGAGCGTCGGGGCGACCTCTTGGAGTTTCGCGGCGATGAATCAGTACGTCGCGATGATCCCGTACACGCAAAACGGCTATAACACGGGGCCATATTTGTGGGCGAATCAGGGCGCGAGCAATGCGATCTCCCGTCCTTCGGGCGCGCCTGGGTGCCGGGTAGGCGCGACGGTCGGACAGTTCTTGATGCTGGGGGATCTCTTTCAGACGATCTCGACGACACTGTTCACCGGCAATGGCTCGCAGAATTCCTACTCGGGATACGTGCCCATCCCGATGCTATCCCTGGGCTCGATCGCGGATTCTGCCGGCGATTTGACTGGCACGCTCAATGCCAATGGGACCGTGACCGGAACGGGCTATCTCTCGACGGGCTCGATCAACTTTGCGACCGGCGCCCTCTCGCTCACCTTCTCCACCGCGCCCCCGAACGCCGATATCGTGAGCGCCTTGACGACGCAGTTCGCGCCCTACCGGGTGTGGTGGAGCGCGATTGGAGACCCCACCAACTGGCCCACCCCGCTCACCGCCAATGCGATCGCCTTCCAATCGGGATATCAGGATTTGGACCCGGCCTTGGGGCCCGTGATGTTCATCGCGGGCTATCCGCTCTACGGCCTGATTTTCCAGCGCTTCGGCATCACGTTGAGCTCCTATCAGGGTGGCAATGTGGTGTTCTCCTTCGGCACCTATGAGCGCGCACACGGGCTGATTGCGCACGGTGCTGCGGTCAAGGTGTCGGGAACGGTCTACTTTTTGGCCGATGATGGGTTCTATGCGACCGATGGCGCGAACGTGGCACCGATCGGGACGGCGCCTGATAATTCGGCGGGCATCGATAACTGGTTCTGGGCAAACGTGAACCAGAATGCGCTCGAGGCGATTCGCTCGGGGTATGATCCGGTCAAGCGGTGCGTCTTTTGGGCGATCCCGACGGGCGCCAATACGCTGCCCGACACGCTCCTCGCCTATAATATTCTCGCGCAGCGTTGGACGCGATCGAGCGTGGCGAGCGAGTGCATCTGGACTTCGGACAATGGGGCGGATAACTCCCCCGGCACGCGCCAGGTGCTCGGCGTGTTCGATCAGACGCACACGCCGAATTTGCTCAATGGCGCAACGCTCACTGGGTACTTGGAATCCTGCGACCTGTTCATTGCCGATGCGAATCGGCGCTTTACCTCCGGCGTGCGTGCGCAGATTCAGTGCACGGATAACCCCATTGTGACCTTGGGGGCGCGCGAGGGCGTGCAATCGCAGATCCTCTACAATGCCGGAACCAATCCCGACCCCTTCTCGCTGATCGCCCCGCAGCTCGTCTCGGCGCTCTACACGCGCGCGCGGCTCGCCTCAGGGGCGGCGAGCGCGATATCGGGCGTGACCTTATTGCAGGAAGTGGAGGGACCGCTATGAAGGTGATGACGACCAAAGGATTGATTGAGGCGGCGGACCTTGACCCCCAAGATTTCATCACCTGGAGCGATAACGCGCGCGTCATCGCGACCGAGTGGCGCCTGCAGGGCGAGCTCGTGCGCCGGGATGTGTGGGTGAGCGCGTTGCGGCCGATCGAAGGGGAGGCCAAGATTCATGCCAGCTAGCAATGTGCAGGCCATGGCGACCTCGTTCAAGGGCGAGGTCTTGCAGGGCATCCACAATCTCGGGGTCGGTGTGACACGCGGATCGACCGCGGCCGATACCCTCAAAGCGGCGCTCTACTACCAAAACGAGGGTCTGGGGGCTTCCACGACGGCGTATTCTGCGACGGGCGAGGTCTCGGGCACCGGCTACACCGCGGGCGGCAATACCGTCACGAACGCAACGGCCCCGGCCACCTCCGGCACCACCGCCTATTGGACGCCCTCAGCCAATCTTTCCTGGACCGGACTCACCATTTCCTCGTTGTTCGACTGCGTGCTCATCTACAATTCGACTCAAGCCAATCGTGCGATCGCGACTTTCACGTTCGCCGCGCAGACGGTCGCGGCGGGCAATTTCATCATCACCATGCCCGTGAATGCGGCCACGAGCGCGTTGATCCAGCTCAATTGAGGCGCTGTGCATCTGGTCCCCCAGAATCAGCTCGCGAACGTCTGGCCGCAGGTCGCGCCCTGGATTGCGGAGGCGATCAACCGGCGCGAGGGCTGGGGGGATGAGAACCTCTTGGATGTGCTCATCGCTCTCGCGCGCAACACCTATGGCCTCTGGCACGAGCCGGGAGAATTCGCCGCGGTCGTGCAACTGACCCAGATGCCCCGGCAGAGTGTCGCGACCATCGTGTATGCGGGGGGCAAAATCGACTCCCTTCCACGGCTTTGGCAAGAATCAACACGCTGGGCGCGTCAAAACGGTATCGATGTGATCCGACTCTTCGGCCGCGCGGGCTGGGAGCGGCTGCTCAATCTCGAGCGCGTCGGGGTCATTTTGCAGGCGAGGGTATCGGATGACGGGCGGTAGTCAAAACACAGTTTCCCAACAAACCGTTCCCAGTTGGCTCCAGCCCTACCTCACGACCTCGCTGAGTCAAGGGCAAAACCTGCTCGCCGGGGGCGGCCCGCAGTACTACCCAGGGCAGCAGGTCGCCTCCTTGAACCCGATGCAGCAGGCCGGCATTTCGGCGGTCGGAAACGAGGCCATGCAGCCCAATGCCGCGCAGACCGCCTCGAACCAGAATCAGCTGCTCGAGTCGGGGGCTTACCTGAACCCGAATACGAACCCCTATCTGGCCGGCACGCTCACCACGGCCGAGCAGGGGGTGCAGAACCCGATCACGAGTGAGTTCGGGGCGGCGGGGCGCAATGTGCTCTCGAGCGCCCCCGTGCAATCATCCGCCATGAACCAGCTCGCGAATGAGATCTACGGCGGGGCCTATCAGCAAGGCATGCAGAACATGGTGCAGGGGCAATATGCGGCCCCTGGGCTCACCTCGGCGACCTATACGCCGGCCTCCGAGCTGCTGCAGACGGGCGCCGGGGTGCAGCAGCAGAGCCAGAACGAGATCAATGCCCTGATGCAGAAGTGGAACTACCAGCAGCAGCTGCCCGAGAACATGCTCTCCTGGTACTCGGGGCTCGTCGGCCAGAACGCCTCGCCCTTCTCGCAGGGCTCCTCGAGCACGTCGGGGTCGGTAAATCCGTGGTTGACGGGCATCGGGGCGGCGACGGCGGCGGGCGGCCTTCTTAGTTCAACCGGCGGACTGACCGCACTTGCCGGCCTATTAGCGTAAGGAGTTCGTATGACAGGCGGAAGCGGGAATAACAGCCAGAACGGGCAGGGGTCGAATCCCCTCTCTGGGACTCTCGCGGGGCAACAGGGCGGCACGCAGCAGATGCCCGCTTGGATGAAGGGCCTTCAGTTGGGCACCCAGATCGCGCAGCTCGGCCAGCAGCAGCGCCCCCAGGCGCCGCCCATGGCCGCGCATCCTATGATGGGACAGGGGATGCCGCAGGGCATGCCCTCGGGGGTTGTTCCAGGCACAGGCGCCATGGCGCCCCCGATGGCGCAAGGGGGGCAGATGCCCTTTGGCGGGGGGATGCAAGGCGGGGCGGGGCAGCAGATCAACCCGCAGCTGCTCGCGCAGCTGATGGCACGCCAGCGCGGCGGGCTCATGGGCCAGTAGATGGCCGACAGCTCGCAAAATCAGCCGACATTCCTGCAGGGGCTCATGTCGGGCCTGCAGCAAGCCCCCGCCAATCCGCTGGTGAACCTGGGGCTCGGGCTCATGTCGGCCGCCAAGCCCTTCGGGAACGTGGGCGATGCCCTCATGGGCGCGAATCAGGCGACCATCCAGAACCGCGGCGCTATGCAGAATCAAGCGCTCCAGCGCTATCAGCTGCAAATGGCCCAACAGGAGATGCCCTGGCGCATGCAGTATCTCAAGGGCCTCGCGGGGCTCCTAGGAGGCGATCAGAGCGGCGCAAGCGCGGGGGCGCCCCTCGCATCAGCCGCGGCGCCATCGGCTGCTGGCGCCTCTCCCGCGGGCGCCTCAGGGGCCGGCATGGGCACACCGGCAAGCGCCGCTGCCGCGCCACTGCAGAGCGGACCCGCGATGAGCGCCGCGCGCCAATCGGACCCCTTCGCCCTCATGAATATGGCGGCGCTCGGGGGCGGCTTGGGGATGCCGGGAGCCGAGCAGTTGATGGAGCGCGCGAAGGCGGGACTGCAGTACGACCCTCAGATGGCCACCCGGATGGAAGCGGCGAAAACCTCGGTCGCGGTCGATCAGCAGATGATCAACGATGCCTTGAGCAAGGGCGACACCACGACCGCGCTCGGCATCGCCCAGAAGATGCGTCAGGATTTGGGGCTTTTGCACGTGGCTGCCATGTCGGGTACCCAGACTTGGGTGGGTTTGGGTGGGGATATCTCGACGTTAAGTCCGAACGAGGGGGTGCAAACGGTCAATGGGATCGAAAGTGCGATTCCCGGCGCCGCGCAAGCCCGCGGTCAGTTGGCCGCGGCCGAGGCGCAGGGAAAGGCGACGGCAGAAACGGTCGATGTCGTCGATCCCAAAACCGGCGCCAAGTACACCATCCCAAAGAGCGCCATCGTAGGCGGGGGCGGCGGCGGCGGCACGGCGAGTGCCCGCGCTCCCAGTGCTCCACGTGGAACATCCGGCGCTCCGCCCAGCGCCATGGCGGAGTTGCCGCCCTCGACCGAAACCATGCTGAAGGGCAATGCCACGCAAGCACTCGAGTCCAACAAGGAATACCAGACGCAGGCCGAAATCGGGCAGCAGATGGTGGCGCAGGTGCAGGCGCTCAAGAACGCGGCCGTCAATTTCACTCCCGGCAAGTTTGCCGATAGCCGCGCGACCTTCTTGCAGTACATGGACTCGCTCGGCGTGCTTACGCCCGATGAGCGCAAGGCGCTCGGGAGCTATCAGGAAGGCTCGAAAATCGCCATTCAGCTTCAGGCCGCGGCGACCAAGCAGCTCGGCAGCCGTGAGGCCGCGCAAGTATTCGACAAAATGGGCAAATCCTTACCGAACCTCACACTATCGAAAGACGGTCTTGCGAACGTCGCCGCCTGGCAGGAAGGCATCAGCCGCTATAACATCGCGCGCGGCGAGTATGCGAACGATCGAGCGCAGCGGAATGACGCGACGGGCGTCAATCAGACCCGCGATACTTGGATTAAAAATTCCGACCCCACCTACTTCATCATGGCATCGGCCCCCCCGGACATCCGGCAGAACATGCTGAAGACCATGGGGCCACAGAAAGCAAAACAGTTCATCATTGGCTGGAATCAGGCGGCACGCCAGGGATTCGCACCGGGGCCGAACGACTATGCCCAGTGACGCGCAGCTAGACCCCGAGTTTCAGCAATTGCTCGATACCGTTCAAGGTAAGTCGAGTTCAATCCCATGGAACACGAAAGCCGCGAACGCCGCAGCGATGACCCACGGCGGCACGGGCGGCTATGATCCAGCCAATTCCGCGTGGATGCAAAGATGGGGACCGACTGCGGGCATGTCAACCCCTGCGCTTGCGCTTGCTGGCGCCGGCCAGGGACTCACCGATGTCGCGCGCCATGCGGGCAATCTAGTCGGACTTGAGTCTGATCAGGATTTGCGGAACGCGAAGGCATTGGATGCCCCTCTACTCGGCACGGGCGCGGGGCGCTTGGGGCAGTTCGTCGGCCAAACCGCCGCCTTGGCACCCGTCGGCATGGGAGCGGGCGCGGCATTGGGGCGCATGGGTGCCCTGGGCGCGCGGCTCGCTGCCAATCCGATCGCGAGCGGCGCTATCCAAGGAGCGGGGCAGGGCGCTCTCATGGCTGATCCGGGCGAGCGCGGAAAGGGGGCGCTCATGGGCGGGGCTTTGGGCACATCAGTCCCCGCGCTTGCCGCAGGGCTGGGGAAAGCCGCCTACGGCGTCTCCCGCACCCCCGAGGCGCAGCTGCTGCTCGACCGCGGTATCGACTTGACTCCAGGGCAGATGAACCCGCGCGGCATGGCCAATCGCATGGAGCAGGCGGCCGAGGGCGCGCTAGGCGTCGGCGACCTGATCCAAAACGCGCGGCAGAACGCCATGGGGCAGTATTCGCGCGCGGCGTTGCAAGATGCGATGCCGGCTGGCCAGAAGCTCGCGGGCGCGGGTGACTTCAACGAGCTCATCGATGAGGCGGCGGCCAAGTTTGATACCGCCTATGACGGTGCGAAGGGCTTTCCCGTAGGCGCCAAGATCATGCAGGTGCAGGGGCCGGACATCCCGTTGTCGAAGGCGCTGCAACAAGTGGCTGCGAAACCACGGATCGGCTTGACTGCCGATGCGCGCTCGGACTGGGGGCAACAGCTCAATGACCAGCTCAATGAAGTGATCAAGACCGCCAAGGCGACGGGCGGCATGCAAAGCGATCACTTGATCGCGTTTCGATCCGCGATCCGCGATGCGCTGCGCGGTGAGAACGGGACCGACAATGCTTCGCGTGCCGCGCGCAGTCTTCTGCAAGACGCGAACGACAAAGTGACGCAAGCGCTAGAAAGCCAACTGCCCACGGATGTCGCGCAGACACTTCGGCAGACGGACCAGCAATATGCGCGCTTCTCGATCCTGCGAAATGCCGCTGTGGCTGCGAAGGATGCGCCGGGCGGCCCGACGCCATTTCAAATCTCGACTGCCATCGCCAAAGCAACCCCTCCGAACGCCTATGCCCGAGGAGCCGGTGCGGGGCGGGATCTGTCGAAGGCCGCAATGGACACTTTCCAGAACAACGTGCCGCGCACGGGCCTCGCGGGCGTGGGGCGATTGGCGCTACCGGCCGCGGCGCTGGGAGGCGTCGGCCTCGCTCACCCCGCCGCGCTTGCGCTTCCGGCCGGTATGGCCGCGCTCACCCTCACACAGACAGGGCGAAAGCTCGCCGCAGGTAATACGGCCGCACAGAAGTGGCTGCAAGGACTGCTCGGGAATGTCCAAGGCACGGTGCCAGCGAATGTGCGCAACCTCCCTGGGCTCTATGCGCGATCGGGACTTTTGAGCGGCGCCGCGCCGCGTCTACAACAGATGCCCGCACAAGCCGATCAATAACGCGCTGGGTCGGTGTAGAGCAGCGCGAGCATGAGAAGTGCGAAAAAGCCGAGGGGCAGAATCACCGGCCACCAGTCTTTGCGCTCGGCCTCCGACTTCGGAACGATAGTGAGGCGTCGTGTGAGAATGCGACGCAGTGTTCCATGTGGAACCAATTTCAGCACGCAATGCGCGATCACGGCAGCGGTAAAAAACAGTGCGACGGCCACAAAAGGGCGCCCGATGATGGCTAGCGCTGTCCAACCCATGCCACGAGCCTAACATGCCCACGCAGATCCCCCAACTCGCGCAGCTCGAGCGCAAGCTCCCCGCCGCGCAAGCCGACTGGGACCGTTTTCGTGTCGAACTCGACCGCTGGCGCACCACCCTGCAGGGCATGAACTGGACCGCCATCACGCTCAAAAACAACTGGGTGGCCTACGGTGGCACGACATTTGCGCCCCCCGCCTATTACCTCGATGCGGCGGGGCGCGTCTTCTGCCGCGGCCTCATCAAGTCCGGCACTGTGACCGATGGCACGGTCTTGTTCACGCTCCCCTATACGCCTTCTTGGGAAGCAATCACCTTCGCGCCGGCCTATAGCGGCGGACCGGCGACCTATGTCCCCGCGCGCTTGGATGTGCAGCAAAGCGGGAACGTCGTGATTTACAATGCCGGTACCTTCACGGGTGGCTATTTCGTGTCGCTCGATCAGCTCTCCTTCTCCCTCATCCAATAGTCAACACGCCCGCCCGAGCCGTTCTATAGCGTGCGAAAGCATGCGACGCCTTGGCGCTGTGCTCCTCCTGCTATTGCCCTTGCTGACCCTCGCGCAGCCGACGGTGATCAACTACTCGACCACCCCCTCCGGGCAGCAGATTCCGCAATCGAACTGGGTCTCGATCGTCAATGCCAATTTTGCCGCGGGCGGTGGAGGCGGGGGCGGCGGCATCGGCGGCCCGACCAGCATGCAATGGGCCGAGCTCGTCTGCGATTCCACGTGCGGCAATAAGTCGCTCTCGGGCCTCTGCTTCATCGATGGAATCAATTGCTCGAGCATCATTCCGACCGTCGTGCTGCTCACCGCCCAGACCAATGCCGACCAAAACGGCTTATGGAGTGTTTCCACGAGCGGGGTGTGGTCGCGCCCTACGAACTACGCCTCGGGATCGACCACGCTCGCCATCAACGGCATGACGATTTTCGTGTGGAATGGCTTGAAATACCAAGGCTCGATCTGGAATCTTTATAACGGCTTGACGGGTACGATTACCATCGATTCGACCCCGACCACCTGGTATGACAACCCGCCGAGGGTGATCGCCACGGGCACGAGCGTCGGGCGCTTGGTCTCGGCGCGTGCGGCGGATGTCGCGAATGTCTTGGACTATGGCGCGACTGGAACCGCCTTGCGCAAGAACTACGGCAATGGCACGGGGGGCATTAATTGCACGTCGGGGTCTTCATCGATCACGCTCAATAGCGTTACGGTCCCCTATACCTCGGCGAGCGCGCTCATCCCCGGCTGCGGCAATCCAGGGGCGGTCAATAGCTCAAATCCCGGCTCGGCTTCCTCGACGTTCACCTTCTCGGCGGCTGGCACGGGCTATGTGCCGGGCGAGATTCTTACCTGCTCCGGGGGCACACAGACCACCGCCTGCCAAGCCGTCGTCTACTCAACGAACGTCGTCGCGCAGCCGACCTTGGTGAGCGGGGGCTCGGGGTGCACCAACAATACGGGCGTGACGTTCACGGGCACGACGGGCAATGCCGGCTCCTCCGGCTCCGGCTTTTTCACGATCACCGGCAATGTGTCCGGCAACGCACTGACCTCCATCACCGGCTATACCGCGAATGGCCCCTATTGGACGAATCCCACAACCATTACCGCAGAGCCCGTGAGCGGCGGCGGGTGCTCGGTCGCGCCCACCGTCTCGGTGACGCTCGGGGCGAACCTGGGCAGCATGATCGTTGCCGGCAATTACACCGCGGTGCCCTCAAATCCGGTCTCCTTCACCTCAAGCCCCGGCTCGGGCGCGCAGGCAACCTTCGGCACGAGCCCCTACTGGTATGGCAATCCTCTGGTGGGCACGATCTCGAACGTCGTGAATTCGGGCGGCAATTCCACCTTCACGATATCGGCGAATGCCGCCTCGACGCTCACCAATGGCGCCGGCAAGGTCTATCTGTGGATCAACGATGATGAGCCGGGCATTGCGGCGGCGATTGCGAGCGGCAAGAACACGCTGCTCTTCCCGACACCGCCCGCCGTGACGGGCTGGGAGACGGGCTATGTGATGAGCACGGGCGTCTCCACGCAAGGCTCGCACGAGCTCGACTTTAACTGTCAGGGCAATTTCCTCTCCGGCGCGAACGCCTCCAACATCTCGACCGCGATGCTGACTTTAAGTCAGGCATCGGCTTTCCGCGCGACCTTGGGCTCGATCGTGCATAACTGCCATTTTGATGCGGCGGGGAATTTCGCGCGCAATATCACGAGCGCGGATTGGGATTGGATCGTGACCGCGAATTCTTTCGAGAATGCGGCATCGCTCAACGTCGCGTGGGCCTATGGAAGCGGGCGCGCAGGCGAGGGGCGCCTGTTCGATAACTACATCATCAACGATGGCTATAACCCGCTCACCTTCCCCACCAACGGCATCGTGAACGAGCGGCCCGATGAGCGCTTCGAAATGCTCACCATGCAAGGCTTTCAGAGCTGCGCGATCAATTCGACGAACGGCACGGGCGATGCGGTCTATTTCGACATTCACGCTTATCAGACGCTCGAAGGCCCCGGCGTTTTCTGCGAATACGGCGCGGGCAATCACTGGATCGCGAACCTCGCCGATGGCCCACCGCCGGGCGCTGCGGGGTTCTACGCATCGAACGGCTACAACACGTATACCGACAACGATTATCAGGCGGATAACGGATATCAGGGGCAGTACGGAATTTTGCTGACCTCCTCCTCGCAGCACAACTCGATCGTGAGCGGCAACTTTCAGTCGGGCACGACGCCCACCAAATACGCCTGTGTCGATCAGTCAACCAATGGGAACAATTACTGGGGCTCGAATATCCAGAATTGCCCCAATATCGGCAATATGCCGGCGGTCCCGACCGTTGCGGGCGTGGCATCGATCCCGACCTATACCGGCGCCATCACGGCAACGCATTGCGCGGAGTGGTCGGCCTTGGGGATCCTCGAGGATTCCGGCAATACGTGCGGCGGCGGCGGGGGTAGTCCCGCATTCAGCTCCATCACGGCCGGGACAAACACGACCGCTGCCATGGTGGTGGGCTCCGGCTCGAGCTTGGCGCCCACGGGCACGGGCACGATTGCGGCGACCTCGCTCTCGGCGCTCACGGGACTTCCGACCATTGCGAACAATGACATTTTGGGGAACAACTCGGGCTCGACCGCTGCGCCCTCCGCGCTCACGGGTGGGAACGTGCAGGCGATTCTGGTCGCCGCGAACTTTGGCTATATCTCCGATACGCCCGCCGCGGGGCCGATCAATGATTACTCACCCACGGGCTTTGGCAATTCGAGCGGGTGGATCGACATTCAGCCGGCCACCGGAGGCACCACCATCGATGGGCTCGTCGCGGGCGTGGACGGCCAAGCGGTGCTCATTGCGAACGATGAGGCGACGACCGGCACGGACAATGTGACCCTCGTCAATCAAAGCTCCTCGGACTCGACCGCGGCGAACCGGTTCCGAGCGGCGGGGAACTTGCTCATCCCACCGGGCGGCCGGGTGCTTTGCATCTATCGCACTGCCTTTTCGCGCTGGAGCTGTCAGTGAAACGGTTCATCGCGGCGATGGCGCTCGTGCTTCCCCTCATCGTTGGGATCGCATGGCTTTCCTTCCCTGCCCAGTCGATGATCTACTTCGGCGGCAATACCGTGGGCGGATCGGGCCCCGTTTTTGGCTACGACGGGGTAATCGCGGTTTCATCGACCGGCCAGATGGTGAACGGCCACGGTACGGCGATTCAGCTGCGCGGTGCAAATATCGCGCTTCTCGATTCCACCATCTACTCGAACCAGCCCGCCAATCAGCAATGCTGGGGCCCTTACGCGGGTGGAGGCGGCCCGCCTTGGCCGACCTATGGCAGTTCGGGCGGATGGAACTTCAACGCTGCGCGTTTCACTATGAACGCCTCCGCGTTCTTGAACGTGCTCATCGGCACGGTGACGGGCAGTGCGTCGGCGCCCGTGTGGGGCGGGACAACCCATCAAGCGGATCTGAACGGCGTCATTAAGAATTGCCTTATCAATTCGATCCAGTGGGCGCGCGCGAACAATCTCTACATCATCATCGATGAGCACGCCGCAGCGCCCTCCTACACCTTCAGCAGCACCTCGCATTATGTCGGCGCCTATGGGCAGCCGCTGTTCATCGATCACAACACGGGCGGTCCCTATTGGTATGCGGGTTATGGCGCCGGCCCCGGCGTCACGGATTCTGCGGGTTACGCCTCCTCGGGCATCGTCGCCTTCATCGATACCTATTTTGGCTCTGCGGCCTTCAACAGTGCGCATGGCTTCAATGGAGGCGCGGCGGGCACCTATTACAACTCGAATTATGGGGGCGCTTCGGGCGTCAACGACATCATCTTCGAGCTTTTCAATGAGCCTTACCTTGATCAGCAGGGGCTCAATTTCAACACGGCAAATTTAGGTGCCGGATCATCGCAGACCGCCTACCAGATCATGGGCAATGGCGGCTGGGTGTCGGGCTACTGCAACCAAAACATCGGCACGGGCACGCTCAATCCCGGCTCCATTCCCGTAGGTATTCCGACCTCGCTCTATGGCGCGAGTGGTCAGGCCAACACCACCAGCAACGGCTTCTGTTTTAACTGGTGGTGGCAAGCGGATGGCTATCAAACCGTTCTGAACGGCATCCGCGCGCTCGGCAACACGAACGTCATTCAGATCAACGGGCCGGGCTTCACCACAGGGTTCGGGCACATCACGACCTACATGCCGACCGATACGCTCTCGGTGCGGCAGATGTCGCTCGGCTGGCATCCGTACCCCGTGGGCTCTTTCCCGAACAATGATGATGGGTACGCCGGGACGAAATACGCCCTGCAATTCCCACAGGCCATGATCGCGGGCTCATCGAGCTATACCGTCAACGGCACGGGGTTCACGGGGCTCGGATACAAGATACCCGTCGAGGCCGATGAAACCGGCACGAGCGGCGGCCCGAGCGCGACGCAGCCCGACCCCTATATACGCTCCATGACGCAATGGGCGGATGGGGGCACCGATACGACTAATGGCGTCGCGTTCAGCGGAACTTTCGGGGTGCTCACTTGGAACGGCCTGCAAAGCCTTCCCTACGGATATGGCGGCTCTGCTCAGTCGTGGCTCATGTTCATCTATGGCGCGACGCAGAGCGTCACGGGCTATGTCACGAGCACGCAAGCGGCGGGCTATCCGCTCGGCACGGGCGAGATCGTGGTGACGAATGCGAACGGGAACACCATCACGCCGGGACTCGTGATCACGAGCGGCTACAGCTCGGGCGATGGCTTCGTCGGGCCGCAACTCTCGGGCACCACCGGGGGCGCCGGTACTTATGTGTTCTCCATGAATACCGCGCAGGGCTCAAGTGGTAGCCCCTTGAGCATGAGCGGGCAGTATTGGCTGCCGGTGAATGGCGAGGGACAGACCATGTACAACTGGACGAATCCACACTCGCCATGAAAATGCTGACTCGCCTCATTGCTCTGCTCGCGTTCCTGCCTTCACTGGCTCATGCCTATTCTTACGGTACCCCGCAAGAACTCGTGAACTCGGGCGGCAACACGGCCTCTGTCACGCTCACGGGCGTTCCAAGCGGGGCGAATATCGTCGCCTGCTTCACATGGAATACAAACGGCACGTTTACGAGCATGACGGACAACGGTTCCAACATGAGCGCGGCGGGAAGCCAGCTCAACAGCACCTCGAATGTGAACGGGGTGTGCTACTACGACACGAACGTTGCCTCTGGCTCGCACACCATTACTGCGACACAAACGAGCTACGGCGGCAATTACCTGGTGGCGTTTTATGTGGCGGGCGCGGGCGCCTTCGACGGCGCGAACGGGAATAACTCGAATTTCGCCGGCACGGGGGCGAACGCGGTGCTCGGCGGCAGCGTCACGACCACGGCAGCCGGCGATGCCATCATCGGGTTTTTCAACACGGTATCCGGCTCTGGAACCTTAAGCGCAGGCACGAGCCCCGGCACCTTCACGAGCTTGGGGTTTACCTCTGCGGTCACGAACTTTGGCGAGTACTACACGCAGGCAAGCGCCGGGGCGATCCAAGCGGCGGCGACCACCAGCTCCGCGGGCGACATCATCTCCTTCACGATCGCCTTCAGAGCTGGGAGCGCCGGAAGCTCGGGAAGCGCTGCGCTGTTCAATCAATTCACGCTCTCGCAGTGGCAGACCATTACAACCAACACGACGCTCTCGCCCGCCATTCCCGCCGTGCTGTGCAATGCCGCTGCGGGCGCCATCACTGTGACCATCCCGACAGCCGTCGGAAGCTTTCAGACCTACTACGTCAAAAAGATCGACTCGACCTCGAACGCTTGCACGCTTACCCCGCAGAGTGGGCAGACCATCGAGAACGCCTCCACCTACGCGCTTACCGTTCCCTTGAGCAAGATCGCGCTGAAATCCGATAGCGCGAACTGGTGGGACGGGGGAGGAGGCGTCGCACAAACTACCGGGACGTTTACGGCCGCTTTCACTGGATTCGGTACAGGTCCTTCCTCGTGCACCGTGACTTATACGATTCAGGGCTACATTGCCGTCGTCAATTTCTCGCTAGGCAGCTGCACGGCCACTTCCAACTCAGGGAACATGACCATCACGAATTGGCCGGCCGCCTTGCAACCCGCAACGATCACCAATCAGACCTGCGCCCTGGAGCTTGTGGACAACGGCAATGGTCTTTCCGGGGAGATGACGCTCGGCAATGCGAGTGCGACCGTGGTTCTCGGCCTCTATGCAACAAACACGGTGACAAATCGCGTGTCTGGAGCTGCCGGCAATTTCACTTCGAGCGGAACCAAGGGCATTGATTACGGACCATGCGTCTACTCGCTGCAATAGTGCTATTTTTCCTCACCGGCTGCGCCGGCTTATCCGTGCGCCCGGAATTCGAGCACATGTCGCACCTCTCGCAGCATGAGCCGTTCACCGATCATCCCACGGGCTACGGCGAGAATATCGCAAACCTCATCGTGCATTGGCAGCACGGGCCGCTCTATGTGGAGGCAGGGGAGGGCATTGCCCTCGCGCCCTATTACCCAGCCTCGCAGAGCTTTGGCGAGATCGTGGGGCCCAAGGAGGAATTCAGCTTTCGCTTAGGCTATGTGCTGTGGGGCGAGCGCTGATGTGGCTGAGGAAGATTACAAGCTGCTCGATGACACGATGCGCAACTTGGAGACGCTTGCGCACTCGCCGGAGGAGCTGCGCTGGCGTCTCTCGCTGGTGCAAGCGATCAAGGACTTGCGGCGCGAACAGCAGCTCACGCGCACGGAGCTGCGCGCGCGGTTCGATAAGCTCGAGAAGGGCGCTGTCACGCCGATCCAGGTCGCGCGTGTCGTGAAAACCGAGATCAAGGACAATGCGGATTTGGCGAAAGTCGCCCAAGATGTCAAACGGCTGTGGGCGGGTGCCATGTGGCTCGTGGTGCTCATCGTAGGAGGCTGCCTGGGGGCCGTGCTGAAAGCGACGGTATTCAAGTGAGCACGCATTCATGGCTCCTCGTGATCACGCTGGCGACGCTCGCGATCGTGATCTTCATCGCGATCCGCAAAAGCAACGGGTCCGGCGTATCAGAAGTGCGCAAGGACATCGAGGGGCTGCGCCAGCAGTGGGATGTCGAGCACAAGGCGCTGCAGAGCGATATCAAAGTCAGCAAGGGGTGGCTGCTGAGGATCTTGAACCGCTTCGGGTTTTTGCAGGATAAGGAATAGGGCAAGTGACGCCAAACCAGCGAGGTTTTCTCGCCATGATTCGCTGGTCCGAAGTGCTCTCAGGGCGCCCCGATGCCGACCCTTACCGGCAGGTCTTTGGGTTTGGCTTCGTGATCAACGATCTCTCCGACCATCCGGCACTCTTGGGCTGGAAGGGCGCACCGCTCGATTTCTTGGGGCCCGATTACAAGGGACTGGTCTCGACCGCCGCGGGAGCGTACCAGATCAGGAAATTCACGTGGGTCACGCTCAAGGGGCAGTGCGGCCTTCCCGACTTCACCCCCGCCTCCCAGGATACCGCGGCGCTTGCGCTCATAGGCCAGCAGCGCGGCGCGCTCGATGACATCGAGAATGGCGACATCGAGAGCGCCATCGCCCGCTGCTCTGGCATCTGGGCCTCGCTCCCCGGCAACAGCGCCGGGCAGCCGCAGCAGAAACTCGCCGATCTCACCGCGCAGTACCAACTTGGAAGGAGCCAATATGTCTGACCCAGATCCGCAGATGCCCCGAGATTTTGGCTGGCGCTACGTCGCGTGGCTGGCGTGGTCAAACGCTATTTCCATCCTAGCCACCCTGCAGGCGATCTTTGCGGCGATCACCTTAGACCCGACGCTCGTGTCCCATCAAGCGTTCCATGTGATCTCGATCGCGAACCTCGTGCTGCTGGTCGTGATTGCGCAGCTCAAGAAGAACAATCCGCCGTCTCCACCCCCCACCAAGCAACCCCCGAAGGAGTAATTCCCATGTCCACGCCCAACCCCCTCGAAGCTGCCGCGGTCCCTGCCCTTGTGGCCGCATTACAGGCCGTCCAAGCCTTCATCTCGAACTTAGGCACCGATCCCGCCCAAGTCGCCGTCAAGGCCCCTGGCGCCATCCAGGTGCTGATAGGCACCCTTGAGATGCAGATCCCGGTCCTGGCCGCTGCGGAGCTTTCCGCCGCGCAGTCCGACATCAACGCCAAGATCGGGGGCTGGGTCTCGAAATTGCAGGGCCTAGCCGCCCCAAAGTCGTGAGTCGAGTCCCGATCCGGCTGCGCTGGCGCCGCGGCTCGGGGCTTTCCTCCGCGGCGATTGCCTGGTTTTCGGCTGGGCAGTTCAGCCACGTCGATGCAGTGCTTGACGGGACGCTTTACGGGGCCCGGAGCGATAACGTCGGGGGTGGTAAGGGGGTACGGGCCAGGCCATATCCCTACGAGAAATCCGAGGCCGTGATGGTGCTTGAGCTACCCGTAGCGCCCCAGCTCTACCAAGCCTGGCGCTCGTTCCTGATCGCGCAGAACGGCAAGCCATACGATTCCACTGCGATCTGGGGCTTCGGGCTTGACCGGGATTGGCGCGATCCCGATTCCTGGTTCTGCTCGGAGCTGCAAATGGCCGCGCTCGAGGCGGCCGGCATCTGCCACGATGTCATTGTGCCGGCGTACAAGGTGACGCCGGTCGCGCTCTCGGCGGTGTTCTCGGCCCTGGGCGCCTATGCCGTAACGGACAGCCCATGAGGCGAGCTATCGTCCTCGCTCTCCTGCTCGCGGTCCTAACTTTGCAGCCTCATATCCTTGCCGCCGCGCCTGCTCGCGAATGTCGGCGAGCGCCGCGTAATTGCTCGCAAAGAAATGCGGGGCGCGCCCGGTCGATGCGAGATAGATGCGCCGGCCGGCATCCTCGGGGCCGAAGCGATACTCAAGTTCCTCGCCGGCTTTTCCTGCGAGCGTGATCGCCCATCCGGCGCGACAGTGCGTGGTGTTACAGGCGTGCCAGACGGACATGTTGAGTTTTCCCGTCCCCGACTCGAGCGCGGGCGGATCATTTTTTGCCCTCCTTGTATGGCTTGACGCAAACCTTCGCCATCGCAAGCGCAGCGGCGTACTGCTTGGCGTACGTTGCCTTGCCGTGGGGTCTCTTTGACTGCCCGAATAAGCGCACCCACGCGTTACCTTCTTGAGAAAGATTGGCTTCCTTCTCAATCCAGCCACCTTTATCGCCGGCATTAAAGCCAGCGAAAGGCTTGACCACCTCAATGCGGTACAAAGTCACGCCGTCTACGGTCTTGTACTCGGACGTTAG
>Ga0181531_10000289_pt1 | contig 35290 bp, 27 predicted proteins | sample PEATcosm2014_Bin_38_FD_119743 | JGI IMG/M metagenome (GOLD analysis project Ga0181531, IMG submission 119743) | Peatland microbial communities from MTU Mesocosm Facility, Houghton, MI, USA - PEATcosm2014_Bin11_10_metaG | ecosystem: Environmental > Terrestrial > Soil > Wetlands > Peat | place...
CAACGAGGAAGGCCAGCACGAGATTCAGGAGATCGGCCTCAAGTACAACATCCGGCTGATGGGGCCGAACATCTACGGCTTCTACTACACGCCCAAGAACTTGTGCGCGACGTTCTGCACGCCGTACGACGTCAAGGGCCACGTCGCGCTCTCCTCGCAGTCGGGCGGCGTCGGCATGGCGATCGTCGGTTTCAGCCGCTCGGCGAAGATGGGCGTCTCCGCCATCGTCGGCCTGGGCAACAAGGCCGACATCGACGAGGACGATCTGCTCACGTTCTTCGAGCAGGACGACGCGACGCACGCGATCGCGATGCACATGGAAGACCTCAAAGACGGACGCTCCTTCGCCGACGTCGCCAAGCGCGTTTCGAAGAAGAAGCCGGTCATGGTCCTCAAAGCCGGGCGTACCGCGCTCGGCGCGAAGGCCGCCAGCTCCCACACCGGCGCACTGGCCGGCAACGACAAGGTCTACGACGACGTGCTGCGCCAGAGCGGCGTGATCCGTGCACGCGGGCTGCGCGAGCTGCTCGACTTCGCTCGCGCGGTGCCGATCCTGCCGACCCCCAAGGGCGAGAACGTCGTCATCATCACCGGCGCCGGCGGTTCGGGCGTGCTGCTCTCCGACTCGTGCGTCGACGCCGGACTCTCGCTGATGAAGTTCCCACCCGACCTCGACGAAGCGTTCAAGAAGTTCATCCCGCCGTTCGGCGCGTCGGGGAATCCGGTCGACATCACCGGCGGCGAGCCGCCCAAGACGTACCAGAACACGATTCGCCTGGGGCTCGAGGACGACCGCATCCACGCGCTCGTGCTCGGCTACTGGCACACGATCGTGACCCCGCCGATGGTCTTCGCGCGCCTGTGTGCCGAAGTCGTCGAAGAGTTTCGCGCCAAGGGGATCGACAAGCCCGTCGTCGCGTCACTGGCCGGCGACGTCGAGGTCGAGGAAGCCGCCGAGTACCTGTTCGACCACGGTATCCCGGCCTATCCGTACAACACGGAGACAATGGTGGCCGCGCTGGGCGCGAAGTACCGCTGGGCCCGCGGTGCCGGCTTGATCTAGCCGTTTCGGCGCCGGTACGCGCACATGAGCAAACGCCCCCGGCCGGAAGCCGGGGGCGTTTTGGTTTGTGCGCCTGCGGGCGGAGCCGACGGATCAGTGCGCGGTGGCGGTGGCTCCGCCGACGGCCGGCGCGGTCCTGCCTTCGGCGGCAACAGCCCGTTCGCGCAGCGGTCGCAGGACGCCCAGCGCGAGCGCGGCGACGATGACGTTGAACGCGACCAGGATGCCCAGGATCGTCGCCCACGATCCCGTAGCCGCGTGCACGGCAACGCCGATCGGCACGACGAACGAGGCGACACCCTTCGCGGTGTAGAGCCAACCGGAGTTGGTCGTCGCGAATTTCGGTCCGAACAGGTCCGTGCAGGCGGCCGGAAAGAGGCTGTAGATCTCGCCCGAGGCGAGGAACGTCGCTGCGCAGCAGACCAGGAACAGCGGCGGGTTGTTGGCAGCGAAGAGCAGCCCCAACAGCCCCAGCGCTTCGCAGGTGAAGGCGATCGCCATGGTCGCCTCGCGGCCGATGCGGTCGGAGACCCAGCCGAAGAGGATTCGACTCCCGCCGTTGGTCAGGTTGTCGACGACCAGCGTCGTAAGAACGATCGCCTTGGCAATCCCGTAGTCCCCGCCGAGCGTCGAGACTTGCGCGGTGATGAACAACAGGCCGGCGGCGATCATGAACATCATGACGTAGAGCAGATAGAACGCGGGCGAGAGGAACATCTCGCGCGTCATGTAGCTGCGTTTGCGTTGCCGGGACGCACCCGCGTCGGTTGGGAGGTGCGCGCCGATCTCGGCCTCGGTCGGGAACAGCAGCAGTGCCGCGATGACGAAGACGATCGCGCCCTGGACGACGCCGAAGGTCTGAAACGCCGCCGAGATACTCGCGCCGCTCACGTGACCGAGTGCATCGGGCGGAAGCGCCCGCGAGATCGGGATGACCGTCAGCGCCGTGCCGGCACCGAAGCCCGCAGCAGTCAGGCCGACGGCCAGACCGCGCTTGTCCGGAAACCACTTGACCGCAACGCCCACCATCGTGCCGTACACGATGCCGGCGCCCAGGCCGTTGACGATTTCACCGAGCTGCAGGATGCCGACCGTCGGCGCGTGCGCGTCGATGATCCAGCCCACCGCAATCAGGATGCCGGCGAGAAAGGTGAGCGGCTTTGGTCCGATGCGATCGGCGATCCAGCCGTTGAACGGCACCACGAACGTTTGGCAGAGCACGAAGAACGAGAACGCTTGCGCGATCCCCGTTGCGTGCTCTTTGCCGTAGAGGCCTTGCAACGGCTTCACGAATTGGGTCCAACCGTATTGCAGGTTCGCAATGCAGACCATCGCGAGAACGGCGAGCGTGAGTTGGAGCCAGCGGTTTCGCAGAGGTGAGGAAGCGGTCAAGAGCTATTTCCTCCGTCGCGGGGACGTTTGGATAGCGGCAAGTTTCCTGCGCTTGGACAAAAGTCTACCCGAAGCTGGTATACCAGCACAAGGGCGAGGCGAACAGGCCCCCCGATCGGGGAGGTCGGCCCAGAGGGCGGCCCTTCACGGTCGCCCTCAGTCGTACGCGCGACGAAAGGTCGCAAACATGTACGGATAGTCGTGATAGAACCAGTTCCGCAGCGACCGCCGCACCAGCGCCGAGGCGGTGACCGGCGAGGCGCCCTTCATGACCAGGTGCGCGCCGTCGAAGAAATCCGTCGAGTACGGCGGATAGGACGCCATCGGCGCAAAGCCGGGCAGTGGCGCGAACGGGGTCGACGTCCACTCCCAGCCGTTGCCGATCAGGTCCTCGACGCCCCAGGCGCTGGCGCCCTGCGGTGAGCGGCCGACCGGCTCGGGGTCGTAGCGGCGCCAGCCGAAGTTCCCGTGCCGGCCGGGGTCGGGGGCCTCGTCGCCCCACGGATGGGGACGTTCGGCTCCGCTCGGCGTCCCGTAGGCGGCCCGGTGGAACTCCGCTTCGGTCGGCAGCCGCGCGCCGCTCCAGGCCGCAAAGGCCGCGGCTTGGTCGTGCGTGGCGTACACCGGCCAGGAGAGCGGCAGCGGGATGTCTTCGAACACCGCCCGCAGCCACCACGCGCCGTCGCGCTCGAACCAGAACGAGGGGACCGGCCCGCCCTCGCGCACGAACGCCAGATAGTCGCCGTTGGTGACGTCGTAGGCGTCGATCCCGAACGCGTCGACGTGGACGACCGTTTCGTCGAACTCGTTGTCCCAGCCGAACGGGATCGCCTCGCGCCGCGCGCCCAGCGTCGCCGTGCCGGCCGGGATCGCGATCGGCAAACGCGTCGGTGCTTGCTCGTCGACGTGCGTGCCGCGCGGGCCGCGCTGGTGGGCACGGTCGAGCCGGTTGATGATGTAGGTCAGCGTCTCGTGGTGCATCTCCTCGTGCTCGAGGATGGTGAACGCGGCCTGTCCGCGCACGAGATTCGGGTTGTGCGCGTCCTCGAGCGTCGCGTGCGCGTAGGCTTCGAGGACCGCAGCGTCCCACGCCGCCCCCATGTGTTCGACCACCGCGCGCTCGGGCCACACCGCGCGCTTGTGCTGGGCGGCCAGGGCGACGTCACGCGGATCGATACCGCGGTTGAAGAGCTGCTCGAGCTCGGCGTCGAGCGACGGCCGGTGCAGCGCGTCGCGGACCAGCGTAATGAAGGAGAACGCCGGCAGGTGCCCGTCGTAGAACACGAACGGATGGCGCAGCGGAATCGGCGAGGCGCCGTATGCGTCCGGCGCGATCGTCGCGAACAGATCGGCCGTGCGACGGCGGTTGGCCCGGTAGCGGGACGCCATGGCCTCCCGGTCGATCAGTGGGGGCGCGAGCGTATCCACGGCAGAGTCTTACCCGACGGCGCGGCGAATCCCGCGGCCAGCGAGGTACCCGGTCATCGCCTCGGCGTCCATCGGCCGGGCTAGGTAGAAGCCCTGGACTCGGTCGCACCGCTCGCGGCGCAAGAACGCCACCTGGTCTTCGGTCTCGACCCCCTCGGCGCAGACCTCCAGCCCGAGGCTGTGCGCCATCGCGATGACCGTGCGCACGATCGTCGCGTCGTCCGGTTCGACCAGGACGTCGCGCACGAACGACTGGTCGATCTTGAGCGAATCGAGCGGAAAGCGGCGCAGGTACCCCAAGGAAGAGTACCCGGTGCCGAAGTCGTCGACCGAGATGCGCACGCCGGTCGTCCCGATCTCCTCGAGGATCTGCACCGAGAGCGCGGCGTCGCTCATCGCGACCGATTCGGTGATCTCGACCTCGAGCCGGTTGGCCGGCAAACCCGTTCGTGCCAGGACCTCGCCGATCTTTTGAGCGAGGGCCGCTTGATGGAACTGCCGCGCCGACAAGTTCACCGCCAGGCGGACCGCCGGTGCGACGGCCTCCCAGGCCCGCACGTGCCGGCAGGCGGTCTCGAGCACCCAATCACCCAGCCGCACGATGAGGCCGCTGATCTCCGCGCTCGGGATGAAGTCGTTGGGCAACACCAGCCCCAGTTCCGGATGCTGCCAGCGCACCAGCGCTTCGACCGAGACGACCTCGCCCGAGGCCAGGTCGATCTGCGGCTGGTAGTGCACGACGAACTCTTCGCGTTCGAGTGCACGGCGCAGCGACTTCTCTTGCGAGATGCGCGTACGCAAGTTCGCGCCCAGCGCCGGAGTGAAGAACTGGTGCGTATTGCGACCGCGCTCTTTGGCGCGGTACATCGCGACGTCGGCGTGTTTGATCACCGTGTCGGCGTCGTCGCCGTCGGTCGGAAAGACCGCGATGCCGACCGACGTCGTCACGTACTGCTCGAAGGTGTCGATCAGGATGACCTGATCGATCGCCGCGACGATCCGCTGCGCGAGCCGGTCGAGTCGCGCGGTCGACGGGTCGTGGGCGACCAGCACGATGAATTCATCGCCGCCCATGCGGGCGACGAGCCCTTCCCCGCCGACGACCGTCGTCAGGCGATCGCCGATCTGCCGCAAGAGGCGATCGCCCAGCGCGTGCCCGAGGGTGTCGTTGATATCCTTGAAGCGGTCGAGGTCGAGGAACATCACCGCCACCCGCGTGCCCTCGCTGCGTGCGAGCTCGAGCTCGTCGCGCAACCGTTCGGAGAACCAGGCGCGGTTGGGCAGCGCGGTCAGCTGGTCGTTGTAGGCCAGGTGCTTGAGGCGCGCGCGGGCACGGCTGCGTTCGATCGCCGAGGCCACCAGCGCACCCATCAGCTGGACGAGGTCGCGGTCGCTCTCGGTGAACGGTTCGGCGCGCGGCCCGGTCGAGACGAAGCAGAGCGAACCATAGCGGGTTCCGCCGACCTCGATTGCGGTGCCGATGTATGCGCCCGGCATCGGGGTTCCCTCGCCGAGGTTGGGCAACTCGCGCATGTCTTCGAGCGCCAGCGCGCCGTCGGTCGCCAGCGCGAGCCGGCACACGCCGCGTGGGACGGTCGTCCCGACCGTCGCCACGCAGCGGTCGGCTTCGGCGTCGTAGAGCGCGCCCGAGGTCAGGTTCAGCAGGCGGCAGCCGGCGTCGATCGTCGCCGCGATCTGGTTCTCCGCGGTGGCGTTGGCGGCGGCGGCGACGACGTACAATTCGCGTAGGCGGGCGGTGTGGATCGCGACGGCGCGTTCCGCGCGTCGGATCGCGCTCAGGTCGCGGGTGATCAGGTGCACGCCGGCGATCTCGGTGCGGCGCACGATCGGGACCATCGTCGCCAAGATCGGATAGGTCGAGCCGGCCGGCCCGAGCGCGCTCAGTTCGACGCTGGTGGCGCGTCCGTCGGCCGCGCGACGTAAGACTTCGACCACGTCGCGCGCATCGGCCGGCGCGAACAGATCGGTGACCGGGCGCCCGATCAGGTGCGCTTCGTCGCTGTCCTGACTGCGCAACGCCGCCGCGTTGGCGCGCGTAATGGTCCCTTCGCGGGTGAGCGCGACCATCGGGTCGGGACTCCAGTCGAACAGCGAACGGAACCGCTCCTCGCTCTCCTCAGCCGCCTGGCGCGCGCGCAGCATGTCGCTGACGTCTTCGACCAGCGAGATGACGTGAAAGCCGTCGCCGGAACGGATCGCGGAGTTGAACCAGCGGCACTCGAGGGTGCGGCCGTCACGCGTGAGGTTGCGGTTCTCGGAGATGTTCGAACGGCCGTCGGCGCCGGCGCGGGCGACGTCTTGGACCAGCATCAAATCCTCGTCCGGAACCAGCCCCAAGTCGACGTGGCGTTTGCCGTATGCCTCCTCGAAGGTCCAGCCGAACAGCTCGGCGGCGCGCGGCGACCAATCGACGATCCGCATGTCGGTGTCCCAACGCACGAACGCCAGCGCGCTGCTGGCCGTGTAGGCGCGCAACTGGCCGTAGGCGAGCTCCAGTTCGCGCCGCACGAAGTCGGCGTCGGTCGGCCAGGTCCCGTCGGCTTCGCGGTGGACGGTGACACCGACCACGCTCCGCCCCGGCACGCGCGTGCACACGACGGTGTACGTCTCGTCCGCTGAGAACGGAAGCAGGCCGCTGCCGAAGGAGCGTCCCTGGGTGAACGCGCTGCCGACCAGCGGGTTGAGCACGGCGGCGGCGTGCGGCGCGATCTCGCGCAACGGACGTCCGATACTCTCTTCGCTGCGCACGCCGAACAGGTGCGCGGCCGGCGCGCTCAGCGCGACGAGGCGATACTGCTCGTCGACGGCAAACAGTGCGTCGTACCAGAGGTCGGCGAGCTCGTGCCACCCGTCCACGCCGCCCCTCACGCAGTCAGGTAAGGACGCAGTCCTTCGATGCCACCCTCGCGTCCGAAACCCGACTCACGGTAGCCACCGAACGGCGAGCTGGGATCGAACTGGTTGAACGTCGAGCACCACACGACGCCGGCGGCCAAGCGCTGCGCGACGTACATCGACTTGGCACCTTTGTCGGTCCACACACCGGCCGAGAGGCCGTATGGCGTGTTGTTGGCCTTCTCGATCGCTTCGTCGGCGGTGCGGAAGGTCATGATCGAGAGGACCGGCCCGAAGATCTCTTCGCGCGCGATGCGATGCGCCTGCGTGACGCCGGTGAAGAACGACGCGCGGTGGAACCAGCCGCGCGTCGGCAGCGCGCAGCTCTGCTCGACGAGCGTCGCGCCTTCGTCGATCCCGCTCTGCACCAGCTCGCGGATCTTGGCGTGCTGTGCCGCGGAGTTGATCGCCCCGATGTCGGTGTTCTTGTCGAGCGGATCGCCCAGCCGCAGTGTCTCGATGCGATCCCGCAACCGCTCGACGACGGTATCGTGGATCGGCTCTTGCACCAAGAGGCGCGATCCCGCGCAGCAGACGTGACCCTGGTTGAAGTAGATGCCGTTGACGATCCCCTCGACGGCCTGGTCGAGCGGCGCGTCGGCGAACACGATGTTGGCCGCCTTCCCGCCCAGCTCCAAGGTCAGTCGCTTGCCGGTCCCGGCCAGCGTGCGGGCGATCGCCTTCCCGACCTCGGTCGAGCCGGTGAAGGCGACCTTGGCGATGCCGGGGTGCGCGACCAGCGCCGCGCCGGTCCGGCCGTCGCCGGTCACGATGTTGACGACCCCCGGCGGCAACTCGGCTTCCTCGCAGATCTCGGCGAGCAGCAGGGCGGTCAGCGGTGTCGTCTCGGCCGGCTTGAGCACGATCGTGTTGCCGCTGGCCAGCGCCGGCGCGATCTTCCAAGCCGCCATCAGCAGCGGGAAGTTCCACGGCACGACCGAGCCGACCACACCCAGCGGCGAGGGATCGCTGGCGCCGGGGATCGCGTAGCGGAGCTTGTCGGCCCAGCCGGCGTAATAAAAGAAGTGTGCGGCGGCTTGCGGCACGTCGAAGTCGCGCGACTCCTTGATCGGCTTCCCGCCGTCCATCGTCTCGAGCACGGCCAGTTCGCGCGAACGTTCCGTGATCGCCCGGGCGATCCGATAGACGAACTTGGCACGATCGGCCGGGCGCATCGGCCGCCACACGCGCTCGTAGGCCTCACGCGCGGCGACGACGGCGCGGTCGACGTCCTCGGCGGTTCCGGACGCGACCTGCGCGAGCGCCTCCTCGGTCGCCGGATTGATCGTCGCGAAGGTCTCCCCGCTCGACGAACGTACCCAACGCCCACCGATATAGTGGTCGTAGCGCTCGCGGATGCGGACCGGCGTCGATTCGAGCGAGGGAGCGTAAGCGAGGGCCATGTCGTCAGAAGTTCGCCGCCCGCCTCGGTGACCCCGCGCGGCGAAGGGAGAGGATCGCGCTGCCGCAAAACCGCGTCCGCAATGGCGCGCAGCGAAACGCCGCGTTCGTCCGTGCAGCCGCTCGCGGTCACGGTCGTCCTGTTGGTCGTGATGATCCCGATCCTGGTCGGTGGCGGAGCGTTCGTCGGCCGGCTGGTGAGCCAAGGGTTCGCTGCCGAGTCAACCGTCCGCGCGGCCGAGAACGACCTGGCCGCAATCACCAGGGCGCAGTTGGACGAGGAGACCGGGATCCGCGGCTATGCTGCGACCGGGCAGCGCATCTTCTTGCAACCGTACGACACAGGTCTGGTCGATTTCGCGCACAGCGACGCGGCGCTGCACCGCGACGCCGATCGCCTGCAGTTGGCGGACCGCAGCGCGATCGCGGACCTCGAGGCGACCAACGCGACCTGGCGTCGCGAGGTCGCAACGCCGCTCTTGCGCGACCCCAGCAACGCCGATCCGATCGAATTGCGCGGCAAGGTGCTGATCGACCACTTCCGCGTCGACACCAACCAGCTGAGCGCGCTGATCGACCGGCGCCAGACCGAGCAGGACACGCAGACCCAGATCGCGATCAGCCGCATCAACCTGTTGGTGCTGGTGGCGGTGGTGTTGATCGCCGCGGCCGCGATCGGCTTCGGCATCGTGCAGACCCGGCTGGCCCGCCGGCTCGAAATCGAAGAGCGCAACGCCGCCGAACTGCGCGCCGCCTACGACACGGAAAAGCGCATCGCCGAGACGCTGCAAGACGCGTTCCTGCAGCGACCACTGCCGACGACACCGGCGGTCAGCTTCAGCGCCACCTATGTTCCCGCCACCGAAGAAGCGAAGGTAGGCGGCGATTGGTACGACGGCGTCGAGCTGGAGAAAGGCCGGGTCATGTTCGTCATCGGCGACGTGGCCGGACACGGCCTGGACGCCGCTGTTTCGATGAACCGCACCCGCCAGGCATTGGTCTCTGCAGCCGTCCGCGACCCCGACCCGGCGACACTGCTGGCGCGGGTCAACCGTGAGCTGGTGCGCGAGCGCGGCCGGATGGTCACCGCGGTGTGCGGGTACGCCGACTCGCAGACCTACGAGTTCACCTACGCCACCGCCGGGCATCCACCGCCGGTGCTGGTCGAGCCGGGACGCCGGCCGCGACTGCTCGAGTTCGGCGGCTTGCCGCTGGGTGTCATGGACGCCGCGGTCTACCGCACCTACAGCGTGCAGACGCTGCCCGGTGCGATGCTCGTGCTCTACACCGACGGCGCGGTCGAGCACTCGCGCGACGTCCTGCTGGGGGAGCAGCAACTGCTCGACGCGGTCGCCAGCGTCTGCGGCGGCGAGGCGGTCGAACACGCTGCGGCGGCGATCCATGCCCGCATCTTCGACGGACGGGCGGTCGGCGACGACGTCGCCATCTTGACCGTCACGTTCGCCGGTCCCGAGGACGTGGTCGGCGAGGGCGGCGAAGGGGCGGCGATCGTGGCGGCCGGCTCGCGTGGCGGGACGCAGACGATCAGCGGTACGATCGTCTCGCTGTTCGATCGCGCGGTACGACGGCGCCAGGTGCCGGAGCGCGAGCGCGCCCCGCGGAGGATCGCATGAGTAGACAGTCCTCGCTGTGCGTCGTCAAACTGGCCGGCGAATTGGACATCGGGCAGCGCGAGGCCGTGGCAGCGGCGCTGCAACTCGACGACGGCGACGGGCCGGTGCTGGTCGACCTGGGTGAGGTCGTCTACGCCGACTCGACCGTCATCGGGCAACTGCTGCGTTTCCGCAACGAGGCCGAGGCGCGCGGTCGGCGCATCGCGCTGCTGATCGGCAGCCCGCAGTTCGCTCGAGTGCTGCAATACGCCGGGCTCGCCGACGCGTTCGCGGTCTTCGACAACCGTGCCGCAGCGCTGACGTTCCTGGCCGGACAGCGACCGTGACCGCCGGCGCCGAGCTGCGCCTCGCTCGCACCGCCGACGTCCACGCGCCGCGCCCGATCCGCAACGCGCTGGCTGCCTTCCTCGCCGCACTCGACCTCGAACAGGTCGTGCGCGAGGACATTCTGGTCGCCGTCGGCGAGGCACTGGCGAACTCGGTCGAGCACGCCTATCTCGACGATCCCGGGACCGTCGAGCTGCATGCCCGCGCCGAGGACGCGACCACGCTGATGATCGACGTGCTCGACCGCGGCCACTTCCACGATCGCGAGCTGACGCCGGGGCGTGGCCTGGGTTTGCGCATCGTGCGCGCGATCGCCCGTAAGGTGCACGTCGATACCGACGGTGGGACGCGCATCTCGATGATCTTCGACGCGGCGGTGCCGCCGGGCTGACCCGGCGCTAGTCTTTCGCGACGTAGTCGAGCGAGCCGTAGCGCCCGGTCGCGAGCTTGTCGCGCTGCAACAAGAGGTCGTCGAGCAGCGCCGAGGCGCCGATGCGGAACAGGTCGGGGTCCAGCCACGAACCGCCGAGCGTCTCGTCGATGAGGACCAGGTACGCGATTGCGTTCTTGGTCGTGCGGACGCCGCCGGCAACTTTGAGCCCGCGACGCTGGCCGGTGCGGCGGAAGAAGTCGCGCAGCGCCTCCGCCATCACCAGCGCCGTCGGCAGCGTCGCCGAGGTGCCGATCTTGCCGGTCGAGGTCTTGATGACGTCGGCGCCGGCATCGAGCGCGAGATCCGAGGCGCGACGAATCGCATCGTACGAACCGAGTTCGCCGGTTTCGAGGATCACCTTGAGGTGCACCGCGCCGCACAGGGCCTTGACGGCAGCGACGTCCTCGACCAGGCGCGCTTCGTCACCGGCCAAGAACGCGCCCCGGTCGATGACCATGTCGATTTCGTCGGCACCCGACTCGAGCGCGGCTTGGGTGTCGCGCAGCTTGACGTCGAGCGAAGAGAGGCCGCTCGGAAACGCGGTCGCGACCGAGGCGACCAGCACGCCGGTGTCCCGCAGCGCGTCCTTCGCAACGGCGACCAAGTTCGGATAGACGCAGACGGCGGCGACCCGCGGCGCACCGGGGGCCGGCAGCGCGGCTTTCGCGCACAGCGAGCGCACCCGCCCGGGCGAGTCGCGCCCCTCGAGGGTGGTGAGATCGATGCACCGGATCGCCAGGTCGATGGCGGCGAGCTTGGCGTCGTTCTTGAGCGAACGTTTGGCGAAGCCGGCCGCGCGCGATTCGAGCATCACCGCATCGACGGTCGGCGACGGCGGCGCGATCAGAACGGACATGCCGCGAACTTCGTGCCGCCGCCCCGGGCGGCCCGCAAGGGCCTCTAGAGCCTCCCATCCCAAAGGGACGTCAGGCGGCGGTCGATGGTCTCGTCCCGCGGCTGGCGACCGCTGCCGGCGCAGACGCGGCAGGCCTCCGGTGCACACTCGCTACAGGCGCCCCTCCCGGCACAATGACGGCAATCGTCTTCCGGTGAACGGCGCCGGCGGCGCGGGCGCGGCAGCTCCCACCGCACCGTGGCTCGGCGATGCGCCTCGGCGCGGGCGAGTTCGGACTCTTTGAGCACGGCATACACGCCTAGGACGGAGATGCAGGCGAGCACGCCGACCATAAAGTCGGCGAACGTGCGATCCCTCATTGCCTTCGTTATCGGAGTCCGGGACCGGGAGTTGAGGTCGGCCCGTCGCTGACGACGACCCGGTCACGGCCCTCGTCCTTGGCGCGGTAGAGCGCGCGATCGGCGGCGGCGAGCAGCGCGTCGGCGCTCCCGCTGCGATCGGGGACGGCCGAGGCCGCGCCGACGCTGACGGTGACGACACCACTACGGACGGCCGGGTAGGGGATCGCGAGCGCGCGGACGTTGCTGCGCACGCGTTCGGCGATCGCACGAATCGAATCGTTCTCGGCCAACGGCAACACCAGCGCGAACTCCTCGCCGCCGTAGCGAGCGGCGACGTCGTCGGGCCGCAGTGCCGCGGCCTGCACGGCTTCGGCGACGCGCCGGAGCACGTGATCGCCGGCCTGATGACCGTAGCCGTCGTTGTAGTGCTTGAAGAAGTCGACGTCGACCATCAGCATCCCCAGCGGCGTCCGCGCGCGCCGGGCGCGCTCCCACGCGTTGCGCAGCGCGGCGTCGAACGAGCGGCGGTTCGCGATCCCGGTCAGCCCGTCGAGCGCGACCAGCGCGGTGACGGCGCGGCTGCGATCGGCGAGCGCGAGCGCAAACAGCAGCGCCTGCAGGGCTAGGCCCGCGGTGAAGGCGTCGCTCAAGTCGATCCCGGGCAGCAAGAAGCCGCCCTGGTTGGCGTCGTTGATCGCAATCCCCAGGCCGAGGAAGGCGAACGCGACCAAGTAGAAGCGCGCCGGTCGGAAGCCCGCGGCGCGGGCGGCGATCCCGCGCGCGAACAGGACGGCGAACAGCGCCGCCTGCGCGCCATCCGTGAGCGCGTCGTGGGCGTGCGTCTGCGCGTGTGGGGGAAGGAAGAGCGTGACGACCACCGCGAGCAGCACCGGGATGGTCAGGACATCGAACGTGCGGCGCCCGCGTCCGACGCCGAGGAAGGAGCGGCAGAAGCCGGTCAGCGTGGCGGCATAGAGCGCGAACGAGAGCGCGGTGACGAGCTGCGGCGCCGGTAGTCCGGCGCCTGCGGCGACCAGGGTGACACCGACCAAGGCGAACATCGAGGCGGCGTACCAACCGAAGGGCGCGTCGCGAGCCACCAGGTAGAGCAGCGCGTTGAAGGCGCCGATCGCGACGAAGAACCCGAGGAAGAAGGCAGCGCTGGTGGGGAGCGGCACGGCACACCTCCGCGGTCGGTTGGCACCCTGTCCGGCCATGTACCCCGCACACGCCCGACGCTCCGCGGAGGTGTCCCCTTGCGACCGCAGGGGTTCCCGAACGCGACGTCAATCGGTATCATAGGCGGAGCCTCGACGAGGGTTGGGCCTCGCGCAACGGCAACCCGTGAACCCCGCCAGGCCCGGAAGGGAGCAACGGTAAGCGGACCTTCCCGTGTGCCGCGAGCCACCTGGCCCTCGTCCTGGCCTTTTCTTTGCATGCAGAATCTCATCACGGCCCTGCTCGTGGGATTGGGCAGCGCGCTCCTGGTGACGGGCGGGTACCACCTGTTCGTCCTGCGACCGCGCTTGCGCCAGCTCGCGACCACCCTCGACACCCACGACGCCATGCTCGGCGGCGGCGGCGCAGCCCGGGCAACCGACCGTCTTGCGGCCTTGGAGCGCGACGGAGCCGCACAGGCCGCGGCCCGCGAGGCACAGCTGGCCCGCCTGGACGGGCTGGAACGAATCGCCCGCACCGAGGTCCCTCGAGTAGGCTTCGTGCGGTACAATGCGTTCAGCGACGTCGGAAGTGACCTCTCGTACGCGCTCGCCTTGCTGAACCGGGACGGCGACGGCGTCGTCTTGAGCAGCATCTGGTCGCGCGAAGAGACGCGGACGTACGGCAAGGCCGTCACCGCCTTCAAGCCCGCACAGGATCCCTCCGACGAAGAGCTGGCAGCGATCGCGAAAGCACGGACCGCGGCGACGTGAACGAGACGAAGTCGACCTTCCTGATCAAGATCATCCCGCCGACCGGGTACGCGGTGTATCGGCTCGCGTTCACGCGCCGTCACCTGGCGCTGGCCGCAACCGCGCTGGTGCTGCTGCTGCTCGGCGCGGTGGGCGTCCACACGTTCCAACTTCGCGCCGCCGAAGCGAACCTGCGCACGCTGCAGGCGGTCACCGCCTCGCAGCAGACGCAGCTCCACAGCATCGACCAGCAGGCCGACGCGCTGGCCAACCAGTTGCGGGCCGTGCAGCGCGAGAACGCCGAGATCAAGCGGCTGATCGGCGCGGACAAACCGGCCCACGGGCAGCACGCCATGGTGCCCGCCCACACCCCGAGGGCCGCGAATTTCGCCGGCGTGCAATCGCGCCTGCAGCAGCTGGCCCGGCAAGGTCAAGCGACCCAGGCCGACGCCCATGCACTGCAGCGTTTAGCGATGCGGGTGCTCAACGTGCGTCGCCTGGCCTCGCTCGCACGCGACCGGATGATCGCTGCGATCCCCTCCATCGAACCCGTGCAGGGCGCGCGCATCGCGAGCCACTTCGGCTGGCGCAGTTCGCCCTGGCCCGAGTTCCACCAAGGCGTCGATCTCGCCGTCGACTACGGCACGCTGGTCCGCGCCGCTGCAGCGGGCACGGTCGTGACCGCGGGCTGGGACGGCGGGTTCGGCATCAAGGTGGCGATCGACCACGGCAACGGTTATCAGACCTGGTACGGGCACCTCTCACGCACGATCGTGCCGCTAGGCGCGCACGTGACCAAGGGCGAGCCGATCGCCTATACCGGTTCGACCGGCGAGTCGACCGGGCCACACCTGCACTACCAGATGATGTACGAAGGCCACCCGATCGATCCGGCCCCGTTCCTGGACGGCGTCCCCGCGAACGTGCTGGCGACACTTCCGCGCGGCCCGGGCGTATAACCAACGTCATGTGCGATCTGTGGACCCTGCTCGACTTCCTCTTCAAGATCTATTTGTTCGCGATGCTCATCTACGCGGTGCTCTCCTGGGTGCCGAGCCTGCGCGGTCGCTGGAGCGACTACATCGCCATGATCGTCGAGCCGGTGCTCGTCCCGGTGCGCCGGGTCATCCCGCCGATGGGCGGTTTGGACCTCTCGTTCCTGGTCGTGATGCTGGTGATCGGATTCGTCGACAGCAGGATCGTCGCGCCGCACGCGCTCGGGGTCTGTGAGGGTTTCCTCTCTTCGTGACCCGACCTGATCCCCTGGTGGCAGCGGGCCCGACCCGCGTCCGCAACTTCTGCATCATCGCCCACATCGATCACGGCAAGACGACGCTCAGCGATCGTCTGCTCGAGTTCACCCAAACGATCGCCCAGCGCGACGTCGAAGAGCAGATGCTCGACGCGATGGACCTCGAGCGCGAACGCGGGATCACCATCAAGATGCACCCCGTCACGCTGAGCTACACGGCGCGCGACGGCGAGACGTACGAGCTGAACTTCATCGATACGCCGGGCCACGTCGACTTCTCGAGCGAGGTCTCGCGTTCGCTGCAGGCCTGTGAGGGCGCGCTGCTGGTCATCGACGCCGCGCAGGGTATCGAAGCGCAGACGCTGGCCAACTACCATCTGGCGCTGGCGCAGAACCTGACCATCATCCCGGTCATCAACAAGATCGACTTGCCGGCGGCGGACGTCGAACGGGTCAAGGGCGAGATCGAGGAGATGCTCGTCATCGAGGCGTCCGATGCGATCCCGGCCTCGGCCAAGGAAGGGATCGGGATCGAGGAGATCCTCGAGGCGATCGTCACCCGCATCCCCCCGCCGCGCGGCAGCGAGCAGAAGCTGCGCGCGCTGATCTTCGATGCGCAGTTCGACACCTATCGCGGCGTCGTCGCCTACGTGCGTGTCGTCGACGGCGAGCTGAAAGTCGGCTCGCGGTTCATGTCGATGGCGCACCGGCGGGTGTACGAGGCCACCGAGGTCGGCGTCTTCAAGCCCGAGATGCGCAAGACGTCGAGCCTGAGCGTCGGTAACGTCGGCTACGTGATCGCCAACATCAAATCGCTGGGCGAGCTCGACGTCGGCGACACGATCACCCTGGCGGGCGACCCGGCGACGGAAGCGCTGCCGGGCTACAAGCCGATCGTCCCGATGGTGTATTGCGGGCTGTATCCGAACGAAGGCGTCGAGGTCTCCGAGCTGCGCGATGCGCTCGAGAAGCTCGCCCTGAACGACTCGGCCCTGCACTTCGAACCGGAGTCCTCGATTGCGCTCGGCTTCGGGTTCCGCTGCGGCTTTCTGGGACTGCTCCACATGGAGATCGTCCAGGAGCGGCTCGAGCGCAACTTCAACCTCGACCTGATCGCGACGTCGCCTTCGGTCGTGTTCCGCGTGACGATGACGGACGGCGCCGTCGAGACGATCGACAACCCGGCCAAGCTGCCGGCGCGCGACAAGATCGCCTCGATGGAAGAGCCGTACGCGAGGGCGACCGTCATCACGCCGCCCGAGTACGTCGGCACGATCATGGAGCTGACCCAGAACCGCCGCGGCTCGTTGGGCAACATGGAGTACCTGCACGACGGCCGCGTGATCCTGACCTACGACATCCCGTTGGCCGAGGTCATCGTCGACTATTTCGACCAGCTCAAGAGCCGCACCAAGGGCTACGCCTCGCTCGACTACGAGGTCTCCGGCTACAAGGAAGGCGATCTCGTCAAGCTGGAGATCCTGCTCAACGGCGAGCCGGTCGACGCGCTCTCGTTCATCGTCGCGCGCGACAAGGCGGCCTCGCGCGGGCGCGCCCTGACCGAGAAGCTCAAGGAGCTGATCCCGCGCCAGATGTTCGATGTCCCGATCCAAGCGGCCATCGGCGGCAAGGTCGTGGCGCGCGAGACGGTCAGCGCCATGCGCAAGAACGTGTTGGCCAAGTGCTACGGCGGCGACATCACCCGCAAACGCAAGCTGCTCGAGAAGCAGAAGGCCGGCAAGGAGCGGATGAAGCGCGTCGGCCGCGTCGATCTCCCGCAGGAGGCCTTCATGGCCGTGCTCCGGCTGGACGAATCCTGACGGTGATCTCACGGTCGATCGCGTAGAGTCGTCCGCATGCGGGTTTACGTCGCAACGACCAACTTCGGCAAGCTGCGCGAAATGGAGACCCTCTTCGGCGAGGACGCGTTCGAGTTGGCCACCTACGGCGACTACGAGGACCCGATCGAAGGCGACGTCTCGTACGCCGAGAACGCGGCGCTCAAGGCCCGCGCACTGGCCGCGCAGCTGGTGCGGGCCGGCCGCCCGGCCAACGTCCTCGCCGACGACTCGGGGCTGGAAGTCTACGCGCTCGATCGCCGCCCCGGCGTGCTGACCGCGTACTACGGCGGTCCGGACCTCTCGTGGAGCGATCGCCGGCGCAAGCTGCTGGCCGAGCTCGCCGCATCGCCCGACGGCCAGACCGATCGGCGCGCCCGGTTCGTGAGCGCGCTGCACTTCATCGACGCGCAAGGTCGCGAGTTTGCCTCGATGGGGACGGTGGACGGCGAGATCGCGCCGGAGGAGCGCGGCGAGGCCGGCTTCTCGTTCGACCCGGTGTTCCTCTACTCGCACACCGGCAAGACGTTCGCCGAGATGCGCGGCGAGGAGAAGAACCGCGTCAGCCACCGCGCGATCGCCGCAGCGGCATTGCTCGCCGCGCTCCGTCGCGCCGGCGTCAGCTGAGAAACGCGAGAGCGGCCGGTCGAAAGACCTGGCCGCTCTCGGGACTGGTGCACCGCGTAGGACTCGAACCTACAACCAATTGATTAAGAGTCAACTGCTCTACCATTGAGCTAGCGGTGCAACGACTACGAAGGTTACCCGCCGGGTCGGCGTTCGTCAAGTACCTCGGCGCGGGGCTGTGCGCCCGGATGGGATCGAACCATCGACCAACCGCTTAAAAGGCGGATGCTCTACCACTGAGCTACGGGCGCGTCCACCTGATGGCGGGCGGGAGTTGGGGTGACTGAGGGGACTTGAACCCCCGGCCTCCGCTTCCACAGAGCGGCGCTCTAACCAACTGAGCTACAATCACCATGGCCGGCCGAGTGCCACCAATAGGCTGAATTGGGGTGAAATCCCTGCCCCGCCTCGGTTCCGATAGCCACGACACATCGCGGTACGCCGACGGTGGCAGTTCGCACAACGAACCTCGCACTTCGCAATCTCGGCGCGCAGACGGTCCTCGCGCGCGGCTTCGTGGGCCATCGTCGAGACGTCACGCACCTTGGTACCGCGGACGTGATCGAACTCGAGAACCAACGGGTCGCTGATGCCGCAGTCGACGCACGGATGCGTTGCGAGGTGCTCGTCCAGAATTGCGCGGTTGCGCGCCCGCAGGAGTGCGACGCGGCGCCGTCTCCCGGCGTTGTAGCGCTCGCGATGCCGCCGCGCATAGGCATTCCAATAGGCGCGCCGACAAACGATGCAGATCGTGTGCCGACGCCCGGTACGCCGATCGCGCACGCCGTAGTCCTCATCGGGACGGCGTTCGCGGCAGTGTCCGCAGATGCGCATGGACCATGGTTGCATGGTGCGATGCCAGCGGGGTGGCATCGAGGCGACGGCTGCGCGGGTGGTACGCCGGGAGGGAATCGAACCCCCATCGTTCCGCTTAGAAGGCGGATGCCTTATCCGTTAGACCACCGGCGCACGGGCGGGAGTGGTCGGGACGACAGGATTTGAACCTGCGACTTCTTGCTCCCAAAGCAAGCGCTCTACCAAGCTGAGCTACGTCCCGCGTCGCCCATCGTACCATGGGCCGCCAACCGCCCCGGTGCTTTGGTCGCTGGTATGCCAGGGCCCCGCGGACCGGTAGAGAAGGCCCCCGTCGCTCGCTGTGAACGGGAGTTGCAGTCATGATCCCTTCTCGAGGAACCTTTCTTGCCGGCGCCGCCGGCTCGCTGGCCGCCGTGGCGGCGGCGCCGACGCTCGCCGCCGCCGCCGGTCCCGCGGAGGTCGCCGCCGCGACGCGCGGCCTGACCTTGACGACGCTGCGCGACGGCGGCGTCGACCACGTCGGCCTGCGCACGTCGCGCGGGATCGTCGACGTCGCGGCCGCCGCCGCAGCGCTCGGCGTCACCGATGCGCCCCGGACGGTCGACGATGTCATCGCCGGCCGCGGCAACGTCGGCGTGTTGGCGCGCATTGCCGCGAACGCGCCCGCGGCCGCAGTGCGGCCGGAGAACGGTGTCGAGTTCGGGCCGCTGGTGGGCAATCCGCCGAAGATCGTCTGCGTGGGCTTGAATTACCGCGCGCATCTGGCCGAGACCGGCGAGAAGCTGCCACCATATCCCGACCTGTTCAACAAGTTCAACACGGCCCTCAACCGCCACCGTGGCACCGTGGCCGTCAGCCATCTGCCGGTCTCCCATTTCGACTACGAGTCCGAGCTGGTCGTCTACATCGGCAAGACCGCGCAGAACGTGCCCGAGTCCGAGGCGCTGAACTACGTCTTCGGCTACTCGTGCGGACACGATTTCACCGCCCGCGACGCGCAAATGCGCGTGTCGCAATGGATGACCGGCAAGACGCCGGATCAGTTCGCGCCGCTCGGCCCGTGGCTCGTCACGGCCGATCAAATTCCCGATCCGCAGACGCTGCAAATCCAGACCTTCGTCAACGACGAGACGGCGCCGCGACAGAACATGAACACCTCGCTGATGATTTTCAGCGTTGCGCACATCATCAGCTACACCTCGCAGTTCGTGACGCTGCAGCCCGGCGACGTCATCTTCACCGGCACGCCCAGCGGCGTCATCCTGGGATATCCGAAGGACCAACAGGTCTGGCTCAAGCCCGGCGACCGCATCCGCACCCGCATCTCGAAGCTGGGCGACCTCGACTTCACCCTGACCTGACCACGGGCTGCGCTCGGGCGGTGTCCGCGCCGCCCGAGGCGAACCGCGCTGCCGGGGGCGCATGGCGAAATCGGTAGACGCGCGGGATTTAGGTTCCCGTGGGGCAACCCATCTGAGTTCGAGTCTCAGTGCGCCCACGTGCTACGTTCGGGCTTGACGGAGGAGCGGGGCTTCGGTATAGTCCGAGGGTTCGCGCCGGGGGTCACGGAACAATGGCCACCGGCCTCGCGCGGAAGTAGCTCAGCGGTAGAGCATCGCCTTGCCAAGGCGAGGGTCGCGAGTTCAAATCTCGTCTTCCGCTCCATGAACGATTCGACGGCGGGCCGCTTGCCCGCCGTCTCCACATCTGGAGGTTCCCCGGACCCGTGCCCTCGACGCTGAAACCGCTCGACCCAACCCGTGTCGAGCTCGAGATCAGCATCACGCCGGAGGAGTATAGCGCAGCGCAAGACGCCGCGTTCCGCCGCCTGGCGCGCAATGCGAAAATACCGGGGTTCCGGCCGGGCAAGGTGCCGCGAAAGATCTTCGAGAGCACCTACGGGACCGCTCAGATCATCGACCAGGCGCTCGAAGAGCTGCTCTCGACGAAGTATCGCGCCGCCATCGAGGAGCACCACCTCGAGCCGCTGGCGCAGCCGTCGGTCGACCTGGTCGGCGGCGAGTCGGGCGAGCCGCCGAGCTTCAAGGCCGTCATTCCGGTCCGCCCACCGATCGAACCCCAGGACTACGTCGGGGTCGAGGTGACGTCCGTTCCCGAACAGGCCAGCGACGAGGACGTCGATCGGACCCTCGAGCAGCTGCGCCGCAACGCGGCGACGCTCGTTCCGGTCGATCGGCCGGTCCAGCTGGGCGACACCGTGACCATCGACTATGAAGGAAAGATCGACGGCGTCCCCTTCGACGGTGGCAAAGCGGAGGGTCAGGAGACGGAAGTCAACGAGGCCCAGTTCATCCCGGGCTTCGCGGCCGGGATGGTCGGCATGACCGTCGGCCAGACGAAGGACGTCGAGGCGACCTTCCCCGACCCGTACCAGAACGCGGATTTGGCCGGCAAACAGGCGGTCTTCACCATCACCGTCCACGAGGTCAAGGAGCCCGAGCTGCCCCCGCTCGACGACGAGCTGGCCAAGCGCGTCTCCGCGCGGGCCGAGACGCTCGACGATCTGCGGGCCGACATCCGCCGCCGCCTCGACGAGCAGGTGAAGAGCAACGCGCGCCGCCAGATGTCGAGCCAATTGCTCGACACGCTGGTCGCCGCCAACGACTTCCCACTGCCCGAGGTGCTGGTCGAGCGCGAGCTCGACGGCTTGCTGGCCGACTCGCGGCAGTACGTCGAGCGCGCCGGCATCCCGTGGGCCGACTACCTCACGCAGAGCGACAAGAGCGACGCGCAGGTCCGTGAAGAGTTCCGCGCGGAGGCGGAGCGGCGGGTGAAGACCACCCTCCTGATCGAGGCGATCGCGAAGAAGGAAGGCATCCAAGCTACCGAGGCGGATGTCGAAGCCGAGCTGGACGCCCTCGCCGCGCAATACGGCCAGCCCCGCGAGCGGATCATCCAGGCGCTCCAATCGAACGTGGGGGCGATGATCGACGGGATCGTGCGTACCAAGACCATCGACCGGCTCATCGAGCAGGCCAAACGCGTCCCTGCAACTGAAGTCGCATCCAGCCCGGTTTAGGAGCGCGCACATGGGACACTTGGTACCGATGGTCGTCGAGCAGAGCGCACGCGGTGAACGCGCGTACGATATCTACTCGCGCCTGCTCAAAGAACGCATCGTCTTCGTCCAGGGGCCGATCGACGATGGGATGGCCTCGCTGGTCATCGCGCAGCTCCTTTTCCTGGAGCGCGAAGATGCCGATAAAGATATCGACATGTACATCAACAGCCCCGGCGGGTCGGTGACCGCGGGGCTGGCGATCTACGACTGCATGCAGCTGATCAAGCCCGACGTGGCCACGATCTGCGCCGGCATGGCCGCCTCGATGGCCTCGATCCTGCTCACGGGCGGCGCCACCGGGAAGCGCTTCGCCCTCCCATACGCCAAGATCCTGATCCACCAGCCGTGGGTCCAGCAGGTGGGTGGCCAGGCGACGGATATCGAAATCCACGCGCGCGACCTGATCGCGACGCGGCGCACCCTCGCCGGGATCTACGAGCAGACCACCAAGCAGCCCATCGACAAGATCCTCAAGGACATCGAGCGCGACTACTACATGACCTCGCAGGAAGCGCAAGAGTACGGGATCGTCGATTCTGTCTTCACCAAAGAAAACCGTACCGTCGCGCCCAACACTCAAAGCCTGTAGGTCAACGCATGTTTCGTTTCGGGGACGAGAAGGGTCAGCTCAAGTGCAGCTTCTGCGGCAAGTCGCAGGAGCAGGTGCGCAAGCTGATCGCGGGCCCCGGGGTCTACATTTGCGACGAGTGCATCGAGCTCTGCAACGAGATCATCGAGGAAGAGCTCTACAAGAACGTCGATGAGAACCTTCGGCTGCGGAACATTCCGAAGCCCAAGGAGATCAACCACATCCTCAACCAGTACGTCATCGGCCAGGAGCGGGCCAAGAAGTCGCTGGCGGTTGCCGTCTACAACCACTACAAGCGCGTGAACGGCGGCGCGGCGAGCGGCAGCCCCGAAGAAGTCGAGTTGCAGAAGAGCAACATCTTGCTCGTCGGCCCGACCGGCTCGGGTAAGACGTATCTGGCGCAGACGCTGGCCAAGATCCTCGACGTACCGCTGGCGATGGCCGACGCGACCTCGCTCACCGAGGCCGGCTACGTCGGTGAGGACGTGGAGAACATCCTGCTCAAGCTCATCCAAGCCGCCGACTACGACGTGAAGCGGGCCGAGAAGGGCATCGTCTACATCGACGAGATCGACAAGATCGCGCGCAAGAGCGAGAACCCGTCGATCACGCGCGACGTCAGCGGCGAGGGCGTGCAGCAGGCGCTGCTCAAGATCCTCGAGGGGACGACGGCCAACGTGCCGCCGCAAGGCGGGCGCAAGCACCCGCACCAAGAGTTCATCCAGATCGACACGACCAACGTGCTGTTCATCTGCGGCGGCGCGTTCGACGGCCTCGAGAAGATCATCGAGGGCCGCGTGTCGTCGAATTCGCTGGGCTTCCGCGCCAACCCGGAGTCGAAGAAAGACGCCCGGCACGCCAAGCTGCTGCAGCAACTGATGCCGGAAGATCTGCTCAAATTCGGGCTGATCCCGGAGTTCATCGGCCGCCTGCCGATCGTGGTGACGCTCGACGCGCTCGACGAGCTCGCGCTGCGTCGCATCCTGGTCGAGCCGCGCAACGCACTGGTGCGTCAGTTCCAGAAGATCATGGGGATGGACGGCGTCGAGCTGACCTTCACCAAAGAAGCGCTGATCGCGATCGCCGTCAAAGCGCAGACGCGCAAGACCGGTGCGCGCGGCCTGCGTTCGATCCTCGAAGAGATCATGCTCGACGTGATGTACGATCTGCCTTCGCTGACCGGCGTCAAGAAGTGCGTCATCAACAAGGAAGTCGTCGAGAAGAAGGAACAGCCGACGCTGATCTTCGCCGACCGCCCGAAGGACCAGAGCGCCTAGCGGCTTCGCCTCAGGGCGAAGCCTTCGTCGTGAACTCTCCGAGCGTGGTGGGGCCGGCGCCGGGGCAACTCGCCGCGACGTTCGCATCGCTCACGGTCACGCGGTAGGTCGTCGCCGGCGCCAGCGTCGGGACGGCGAACGCCGTCTCCCAATTGACCGGTTCGACGCTGGGACTGGGGAGGACGGCGGGCAATGCGACGCGGGTCGACGAGGTCAGCGTCGTACCGCCGTGCTCGGGGGTGACGGCGATGCCGGTCACCGGACCGGAGACGATGATGGTCGCCAGCGCCGCGGGCAGGTCGGTGGCGCCGGGCGCGGGGTAGACCAGGTTCGACGCTGCGAGGACGGGGCACGGCTGCGCAGCGGTGCCGGCGGTCGACGCCGGTCCGGAGCAGCCGGTGAACACCGCCACCAGCGCGACCAACGCGCCGGCGCGCAGAGGACGCAACGCGAGCACGCGCCGTTCTACCTCATCCACGCGTCATCTGTTTCGGGTACACTCGGGCTCATGGAGACGAAGACGAAGCTCACCGTCACGAGCGCGACGTTCGGTGAGGGAACAATGATCCCGCATTCGGCCGTGTTTTCCGATTTCGGGTGCACCGGCGACAACCTGAGCCCGCAACTCTCGTGGACGCCGGGGCCGGCGGGGACGAAGTCCTATGCGATCACCTGTTGGGACCCCGATGCGCCCACCGGCGTCGGCTTCGTGCACTGGGTGCTGTTCGACATTCCCGCCACCACGACGTCGCTGGCCGAGGGCGCCGGCGCGCATCCCGACGCCGGCGTCGGCGCGATCGGCGGCACCAGCGACTTCGGAACCCAGGTGTACGGTGGACCGTGCCCGCCGGTGGGCCACGGCGTGCACCACTATCATTTCGTCGTCTACGCGCTCGACGTGCCCTCGCTGGGCTTGGACAAGACGACCAGCTATGCGAAGTTCAAGTTCGTTTCGAACGCCCACGTGCTCGCCGCGGGGGAGCTGCTCGGCCTGTACGAGCGCACCTAGCCTACCCGCCCAGATGCAGCCGGATCGCCGCTCGCAGGGCGGGGTCCGGCTCGTCGTCGAGCGCGCGCTCGAGCAGCGCCCGCGCCCATGGCCGCTCGACCGTGCCGAGTGCCTCGAGCAGCGCGCCGCGCACGGCCGCGTCGGCGCCAGCAGCGGCCGGATCGACCAGCAGCGGCCACGCTGCGATCGGCTCCGCACGCCGCGGCGGTACGACCGGTTCCATCGCCGCGAGGTCGAGCATCGGCGACCATGGCTCGCCGCCGATCGTCGCCGACGCCGCGAGCCCGGCGGCCGGCAGCGGCACCGCCGGCAGCTTGCGCGGCGCGAGGATTGCGAACGCGGTGATCGCCGTGCCGGTCAGCGCGAGTGCGGTGGGGAGCGCGAGCATCACGCGAGCGCTCCGGCAAGAACGACGTTTGCGCGCAACGCGGCGAGCAACCCGGCGCGCGCGTCGTCGAGCGCATCGTCGACCTGGGCGTGCGCGAGCGCGTCGTCGTATGCGCGTTGCCCCTCGCCGGCGGCGTCCTCGAGCGCTGCGCGCGCGGCACGGGTCCAGCGAACGAGCGCGGCGCCGAGCAGCGCGTCCTCGCAACGGTCCGGCACCAGCGCCAAGAGCAGCCGCACCATCGCCGGCGCGCCGTAGGGCGCGTGCGCGAGCGCGTCGCACGCGGCGTGCAGCTCGTCGACCGACACGGCGATCTCGGCGTCCTCGCCGTTGCTCGGCGCCGGTGCCGCGTTCGCCAGCCGCGTGCAACATGCCACCAAGGCGGCCCGCAGCGGAGCGTCCTCGAGGTCGTCGGCGGCCGCTTCGAAGCCCGGGATCCGCAGCTTGACGTAGAGGCGATCGAAGACGTCGCCCAGCGCGGCCTGCACATCCTCCAGTGCCCTACGCACGTGCGCGTCACCCGACGACTCGGTGTCGGGGAAGAGGGCCCGCAGAGGCAACAGCGCAGCCGCCAGCCCGACCGTGCCGGCGACCCGCAGCGCACGCGCGAGCAGTTCGCGCCGCTGCTCGTCGAAGCGGCAGCTCAGCGTGTAGGCGCCGAGTTGTGCGATAGCCGGGGCATCGGGAGCCTCCGGGACAGGCGGTTCCGGCGCCGACGCCAGCGCACACGCTTCGACATGATATGAGAGGCTCACTGGCCGCGCGGCGAGCGCATCGGGTGCGGCGACCGCGATCACCTGTCCGACCGCCTCGCGCTCGTCGCCGTCGACGTCCCATGCGAGGGCAAGCGTCAGCGGATCGGTGCCGGCCGCGACGAACGCGCAGCACACCGTCAGCGCCGTTCCGGCCCGGAGCCCGCGCAACAACAGACCACTTCCGGCCAGCGGCGAGCGACCGCCGCAGTCGAGCAGCGGAACGCCGTCGAGTATGGTCGAGCCCGGAACGTAGGCGAGCCCGGGCGGCTCGACGACGCGCACGCAGAGCGCGTCGACGGCGTCCTCGCTGCGGGCGCACACCGACCATCGGAACGGGGTCCCGGCGACGATCGCCGGCGGCGCGTCGAGCGTCACGGTGACGCGCGCCGGCGGACGACCGGCCGGTGAGGGAAGAAGCAGCACGTCGCGCCGGCCGACCTGCAGGTGTCCGCCGCCGCGGGCGAGCACCGCCGGAACGGTCACGGCCGCATGCGCGCCGGGCAACAGATCCTCGAGCGGGAACACTTCGGTACCGAATCGCGCGACGATGGCGCGGGCAGGCGTCGTGCCGACGTGCCGAACGACGTAGCGCACCGTTTCGTCGATGTTCTCGGGGAGATCGTCGAGTGCCAGCCAGGCGCGGTCGCGCACGAGCATCGTCGTCGCGAGCAGCGGTCCCGCGGCCCCCTCGCCACAGCGGAGCGTGAGGGTGACGTCTTCGCCGTCCTCGCGCGTTTCGTCGAGCCGAACGCGCAACCGTGCTCGCGCGGTTGCACCACAGGCGAGCGGCTTGGGGTTCGCGTCGCAGTCGAGGATCACCCACGGCACGGGGACGTCGAAGGTCGCGCGCGTCGGAAGGTCACCCACGTTGTGCAGCTCGACCACCACCTCGAGCGGTTCGCCCGACGTCACCACCGCGGGTGTGGCGCACAGACGCGCGCGCAGTTCGGCACGCGGTTCGGGCTCGTAGGGCAGCATGAGGGTGTGCTCCTCGACGCGCACGACGATCGCGTCCGCACCGGCACCAGCCGGCACGGTGAACGCGAGCGCGACGTGCGCATGAGCGCGCGCGGCGATACGCGGAATCACGATCGGCGCGCCGCGCGTTCGGCGCAGCGGCGCGGCATCGTCGAGGCGCACGCTGCCCGGCACCTCGCGCACACCCGCCGGTAGCGCCAGCTCGAGGACGACGTGCTCGGCGTCGGACCAGCCCTCGTTGGGGACGTCGATCGCGACGTCGACTCGTCGCCGGACGACCTGGATGTTCGCGCGCGGCTGCGCCAGCAACGCTCGCGTCGGCACGACACCCTGCGCCCGCAGCGCGTAGCGCGCTCCCTGGCCGAGGACGACGAACGCGTCGTCGAGCCGCAGGACGGGCGTGGGCGCGACGATGCGGGCGTCGTACGCGAGGGTCGTGCTCGCACCGGGCTCGAGCGCGGGCAACACACCGTCCGTCGCGCCCTCGATGCTTCGTGTCCCGGGCGGGGGCGGGACGACGATGCGCAGGTCGTGTGCGACCGCGTCACCTTCGTTCGTCACCACTGCGGTGACGCGCACCGTGTCGGGGTCGGTCATCGCCATCGTGATGCGGCTGGCCGGTCCGTCGACGATCGGCCGTCCGCGCAGCGCGAGCCGCACCGCGTTGGTGCGGACCGCGTGCTCGCCGAGCTGGACGATCGCGTGCGCCTCTTCGGCTCCCGGCAAGCTGCCGACGGCGCGTACGTCCAGACTCGCACGCCACTCCTCGCCGGGTGCGACGGGTGCGAGTGCGACCTCGCGCGGACCTTCCGGAACGAGCCCGGGCGAGAGGACGAAGCGCAAGCTGCCGCCCGCCGTTGCACTCCCCAGATTTCGGACACGAACGAGCAGCCGAGCGAGCTCGCCCGGACGCACGGACGGCGGCGTCACCGCCAGGGCGTAAAGTTTGGGTTCATCCTGCGTCACGTTGCGCGCAGTGCCCGCGCCGAATGCTAAAAGTTCTGCAAGGGAGCAGACGCGGCAGGGCGTCTCGCCGTAGAATGGCCCTCGTGCCGTTGTCACGTCGTCTCGTCGCGTTTTTCATCGCGTGCGTGCAGCTCACCGTGCTCGCGCCGGCGACGTTCGGCGCGCGCCCGGCGATGGCAGCGCCGCTGTGCGCCTCGACCGCCGGCAAGGACGGCTCGCCCGGCACGCTCTCGGGCGTCTACAACACCTACTATGCACCGGCCAACGGGACGCTCTCGGCCGGCGCGACGTCGGTGCCGCTCGGCACCATCGATACCACCGCCGGTGGTGGCAGCACCGCAGTCGCCGCGGGCGATCTCCTGCTGATCATCCAAATGCAAGACGGCACCATCAGCACCAGCAACTCGAGCGCCTACGGGAGCGGTGGCAGCGGCGGGACCGGCTATCAGACGATCGGGCAAGCCGGCCTGTACGAATACGTGGGCGTCGTGAGCGTGGCCGGCGGTACCGCGACGATCAAAGGCGCCGGCACCGGCAACGGGCTGATCAACCGCTACGTCAAGAGCGCAGGCAGCACGATCCAGGGGCAACAGACCTACCAGATCATCCGCGTCCCGCAGTACGTCAGCGCGACGCTGGGCAGCAACTTTCGTTCCGCGTACTGGGACGGCAAGACCGGGGGCGTCGCGGCCATCGACATCGCGACGACGATGAACCTGGGCGGAGCGACGATCTACGCGACCGGCAACGGTTTTCGCGGCGCCGGCGTGAGCACGGCGAGCGCGTCGCCGACGGCGGTGCTCAACAGCGACTGGGTCGACTCCTCGCAGATGAACGGCAGCGGCAACGCGCCGGCGTTCGGTGGCAAGGGCGAGGGCATCGCCGGCACCCCGGATTATCTGTTCGAGTACACGAGCTTCACGACGCCGTCCACGCCGGCATCGCCGACGGTCACCCACGGCACCGCCGACGGTTATCCCGGCGGCGACCAGGGCAAAGGCGCACCGGCGAACGCCGGCGGCGGCGGCACGGACATGGACCCCGCGGCGAACGATCAGAACACCGGCGGCGGCGGCGGCGGCAACGGCGGTGCCGGCGGCAACGGCGGCTATCCCTGGACGCCCAACTACAGCGGCAACACCTCGGAATATTCGCAGACGTCGCCGGGACTGCACAGCGCGGCGAGTTACAGCACGACGAACACCGGCGACATCGGCGGCCGCGGTGCCTCGCCCCTGACGCCGTCGGTAACGCGGCTCTCCATGGGCGGCGGCGGCGGTGCGGGCAGCAACAACAACGCCTCCAACAACAACAGCGCGAATGACTACGGGAGCTCGGGCGGGGTCGGCGGCGGCATCGTCATGATGCGCATCGCGAACACCAGCGGTTCCGCGGCGACCATCTACGCCGACGGTACGACCGGCCTCGCTCCCGACAACGACGGCGGCGGCGGCGGCGGCGCGGGCGGCACCGTCGAGATCACCTCGCCGAACACGTTCACCGGGATCACCGTGCACGCCGACGGCGCCCAGGGCACGACGGCCGCCGATACCACCAGCGACACGACCTACGCCATCCAGCACGGACCGGGCGGTGGCGGCGGTGGCGGCGTCGTGCTCACCAGCAGTGCGGTGACCTCGACCGAAGCCGCCGGTGCGAACGGGACGACGACCACCTTGAATACCAGCTACGGCGCGACCGCCGGCACCGCCGGCCTCGCGCAGATCGTGAGCGCCTCGCAGATCCCCGGCGTCGCCTCGGGTGCCGAATGCTACACCACCGGAACGACCGGCAACACGATCTACACCGGGCCGACGAACAGCTACAACGCGACCGGCAGTTTCGACGGTAGCGTCGCCGTCAACAACAACAACGACTTCACCGCCGTCGGCTTCTTCCCGACCGGTGCGACGCTCAGCAACACCAGCACCGTCGCCGGCTCGCCCAGCGGCGGGACGATCGCCCAAGGCCCGACCAAATTCGCCGTCGAGAACGCGGTCTATTACGACAACACGTCGGGCGGCAACGTCACCGTTTCGCTCACCGCGACGGCGCCGACCGCACCGTCGGGGTGGACCGCGCAAGTGTGCGGTGCCGCGACCGGTTCGCCGCCGACCTGCGGCACGCAAACCGGGGTGACCAACGGGACGGCCGGATCGACCTCGACCGCCACCGCGACGATCCCCGGCGGCACGACCATCAACGGCGACATCTGGGTCATCTACAGCGCACCGGCCGGCGTCACGGCGTTCACTCGCTACGACGCCGTGCTCTACATCACCAACGGCACGATCGGCAACTACACCCACAACGAACTCTATCCGGGCTACATCGTGCTCACCAAGACCGAGACGATCCAGAGCACCGGCTGCAGCGGGAGCCCGCCGGCCGGCACCGTCTGTCCGGGCGGCATCGTGCTCTATACGATCGACTATCGCGACATCATGGCCGGCGCGTCGACGGAGACGACGGTGTCCGGCGCGTATCCCACGACCACCGCCGGTTCGTTCACCATTACCGAGAACGGGACGTCGACTTGGGGCGTGAACTCCAACGGCCTCAACGAAGCGCTGGTGGCAGGTGCGACCTGTTCGGGCACCTCGTACGGCGACACGAGCACCGGCTCGACCTTCACCACGGCCACGGCGGGTTCGAAGACGTTCACGGTCACCATCGGCGGCGCGACCGGCAAGCTCGTGCCGAGCGGCGCCACCGGGACCTCCCAGGGGACGATCTGCTTCCGGGTCAAGGTCAAATAGCCGACGCCGCCGCCCGAGCGACCGGAAAGGGCGCATCGCGTACGTTCTCCAAATGGATGCGGTAATGATCGACCTTGCCACCCTTCGTCGGATCCCGCTCTTCCGGGATTTTACCGACGAGCAGTTGGGGCAGGTGCTGGCGACCGTCGCCGAGCGGCGGTATCCCAAGCACCAATTCGTCGTGCGCGAAGGCGAGCCGGGCGATACCTTCTTCGTGATCGCCGCCGGTTCGGTGGCGGTCTGCCGGATCGGTCCGGACGGGCGCGAGACCATCCTCTCGATCCTCAAAGAAGGCGACTTCTTCGGCGAGATGTCGATGTTCGACTCGTCGCTGCGCTCCGCGTCGATCAAGACGCTCACCGATGTCGAGGTCGGCGCCGTGCGCCGCGACGACTTCCTCGGCCTGATCGACCGCAATCCACAGATCGGCAAGCTGCTCGTCATCGAGCTCTCCGAGCGGCTGCGGGCGGCCAACGCGCTGATCGCCGCCACCACCTCGCAGGACATTCGCGCCCGGCTCGCCTCCCTGCTCTTGAACCTGAGCGAGCAGTTCGGCGAGCACGTCGAGAACGGGACGCGGATCACACTGCGCCTGACCAATCAGGAAATGGCGAACATGATCGGGACGACCCGCGAGACCGTCAACCGGACGTTGAACCGGTTTTGGGACGATCGGCTGGTCGACATGCGCACGGCGCACGTGGTCGTCACCGAGCCCGACAAGCTGCGCGCGCTGATCCCGTAACTGCGCGCCGACCGCGGCGGGCACCCAGCGCCGCATGACGCCGAGCGCGGCGCTTGCCGCCGCCTGCGCCGGCGGGCTCGTGGTAGGCCTGACGGGCTTCGCGGTGGCGCTGCGGACCCGCGTTGCAGCACGCGCCGATCGCCTCGCGTTGCGCCTGGCCCGCGAACGGGAGACGAGCTTCGTCGAATCGTCGCGACGGCTTGCCGACGCCGCCCGCAGTTGCGTCGAGGACGTACGGGCCGAGATCGCCTGTGCCGTGCGGCGGCTCGTCCCGACGGTGGACGGGGTGTTGCTCTACGACGCGCGCGAAGGCGCGCTGCGCTGCGTCTTCGCCGAGGGCGCGCGGACGGCGCATTTCGCCGGCGCAGCCTGCGCGCTCGACGACCCGGCCGCGTTGCCGGCCCGCGCGCTCGCCGCCGGCCATCGCGTCACCCTCGCCGACGCCGGCGTCGCGCGGCTCCACCCGGCCGACACGGCGGCGGTCGCGGTGCCGCTCGCGTTGGATGGCGGGCGGGCGTGCGTGCTGGTCGCGACGGCGCGGGCCACCCTGCCGGCCGATGCCGTCGATCGCATCGCCGCCCTCGCCGACCACGCTTCGCCGGCCTATCTGATCGCGCTCGACCGCGCGCTCGATCGGCACCGGGCCGAGTTCGACGGCTTGACCGGCCTCTTGGGACCGCGCGCATTTCGGCAACGATTGGGCGCGCTGGTCGACGCCGCGCGTCACGCGCCGTCCACGCAACTCGCCGTGCTCTTCGTCGACACCGATCGCTTCAAGGTCTGGAACGACTGCTATGGCCACGCCGCCGGCGATGCACTCTTGCGCGAGATCGCAGGCGTGCTGCGCGGCGCCGCGCGCTGGGACGGCGACCTGGTCGCCCGCAACGGCGGCGACGAGTTTTGTCTGGTGTTCACGCAGGCCGGCAAAGCCGACGCGGTCGAACGCGCCGAGCACGTGCGTGCCGGCATCGCCGCGCTCGACGTCGCGCACCTGCGTCCGCCGGAAGCGACGCACGCGGTGACGATCACCGCCTCGATCGGCGTCGCGGCGTATCCCGCCGACGGCACCAGTGCCAGCGCGTTACTCGAAGGAGCGGATGCAGCGATGTACCACAGCAAACGCACCGGCCGCGACGCCGTCTCGTACCGCGGCGTCGACGGCGCGCTGGTGCGCCTTTAGTCGGCGATCCCCAGTTCGCGGCGCACGAGCTTGGTGCCGGCGACGAGGGCTTGCAGCTTCGCGAAGGCGGTCGCGCGCGGCAGGTACTTCATCCCGCAGTCGGGGGCGAGCATCAGGCGTTCGGGCGTGATGGACGCCAGCGCGGCGCGGATCTGCGCCGCGACCTGCTCGGGCGTCTCGACCGGTGCGGCGTCGTCGAGGTTGAGCACGCCCAGGATCACGGTCTTGTGCGGCAGTGAGGCGAGCGCGCGCAGATCGACCTGTTGCTGCATCGACTCGATCGCGATCTGCTGCGCCGGCATGGCGTCGAGTTCGGCCAGGAACGGATAGCCGTCGGGGCGCGCGTGGACGACGTGCGCGTACCCGAAGCAGGTGTGCAAGGCGGTGACGCCGCCGATGCCTTCGAGCGCACGCGCGATCGCCGGCTGCGCATAGAGGTGCGCCGCCTCGGAACGCGCCTGCAAATACGGCTCGTCGATCTGGACGACGTCGGCGCCGGCGGCCACCAGATCGCGCAGCTCCTCGTTGACGGCGGCGGCAAAGTCGTGCGCGGCCGCGGCGAGATCGGGATAGTAGTCGTTCTGCGCCTGCTGCGACATCGTGAAGGGGCCCGGGACCGTGATCTTGATGGGACGGTCGGTGTTGGCGCGCAGGAACTCCACGTCGCGCACCATGACGGCGTTGCGGCGGCGGATCGGGCCGACGATGCGCGGGACCGGGTTGGGGTGGCCGGTACGGTCGAGGGCGGTACCCGGGTTCTCGAGGTCGATCCCCGCGAGCGCGGTGGCGAAGCGGTTGGAGTAGCTCTCGCGGCGAATCTCGCCGTCGCTGATGATGTCGATGCCGGCGCGCTCCATGTCGCGGATCGCGATCAGCGTCGCGTCGTCCTGGGCCGCCTCGAGCCACGGCTCCGCCACCCGCCAAATCTCGCGCACCCGGACCCGCGGGGGCAGCCGCGCGCCGAGCAGGTCGCGGTCGACCAGCCAGTCAGGCTGGGGATAGCTGCCGACGACGGTCGTCCGCAAGGGGGCGGTCAGGGAATTCGCGGGCATCGTGCTCCTCATCGAGGCAAGGTCGCGGAAAGCGATCCGCAGAGCGCGAATCGCCACCTGATGTCCTCGCGTCGGCTTCTCGTGGGTCCTGCTCGCTGAGCGTGCTGGTCGTCGACGTGCTCCCGCACCTGCGTACCGCGCACTTCGACCGCGCGCTGACCTATCGCGTGCCGGGCGGTATGACGCTGAGTGTGGGCGACGTCGTGCGCGTTCCGCTCGGACCGCGCGCCGTCTACGGCTACGTGCTGCGCGCGCCGTACGCGGCCACCGGCGAACGCGCGCTCAAGGAGGTCGACGCGCGGATCGACGGGCCGCGCGCGTTCGACGAGACCGGCCTCGAGTTGGCGGCGTGGGTCGCCGACCGCTTCGTCTGCTCGCTGCGCGAGGCGCTCGGCGCGATCGTGCTGGCAGCAGCCATCCCGCGCGCGGTCGAACGGCTCGAGCCGCAGGGCGACATGCCGGCCGGCGAGCGCTTCGGCGCCGTCCCCGAACGGCTGATCCGCTTGCTTTGGACGGACCTGCGCGAGGGCGTCGCGAGCGAAGCCCTGCTGCGTCACCCCGAGGCGCGCCGCGCCGGCGATCGCGCGACCTTGCTGCGCGCCGTGCAGACGCTCGTCCAGGCAAACGTCCTGGTGCGGCGGCGGGTCATGAGCGGCGCCAAGATGCGCGCGGCGACGGTGCGCGTGCTGCACGCCGGCACGGGGACGATCGGCGGGAAGAAAGCCGCTGCGCTGGTCGCGCACGTCGCGCAGGCCGGTGAATTGCGGCGCAGCGACGCCGTACTGGCCGGCTATTCCGAGGCCGTCATTCGCCGCGCGCTGCAGGCCGGTGCGCTGCGGGAAGAGCAACGCGAGATCCGTCGCGAACGCAGCGCGCACGTCGCGCTGCCGGCGCTGGTGCCGACCGACGAGCAGCGCGACGCGATCGCGCAGATCGGCGCGCTGCTCGACGGCGGCGCGTTCGCGCAGGTGTTGCTGGTCGGCGTCACCGGCAGCGGCAAGACGCTCGTCTATTTGCACGCGATCGCGCAGGTGCTGGCGGCCGGCGGTCGTGCGATCGTGCTCGTCCCCGAGATCGCGCTGACGCCGCAGACGGCGGCACGCTTCGAGGCCGCGTTCGGGGACCGGGTCGCGATCCTGCACTCGGCGCTCTCCGAACGCGAACGGTTCGACGCCTGGCAGGCCGCCGCGCGCGGCGAGATCGACGTCGTGGTGGGCGCGCGCAGCGCCGTGTTCGCCCCGCTCGCCGACGTGCGGTTGATCGTGGTCGACGAGGCGCACGAGAGCTCGTACCGGCAAGACAGCGTGCCGCGCTACGACGCGGTCGCCGTCGCGCGCGAGCGGATGCGGCGCGCCGGTGGGGTCGTCGTGCTGGGCAGCGCGACGCCTTCGCTGGACGACTATGCGCGCGCGCTGGCCGGCCGCATCCCGCTCATCCGGCTGCGCGAACGCGCGACCGCGCAGCCGCTGCCCACGGTGCGCATCGTCGACATGAGCGCCGAATTCGCCGCCGGCAACCCGCGTGTGTTCTCGACCGCGCTGACCGAGGCGATCGGCGATCGGCTGGCGCGGCGGGAGAAGACCGTGCTGTTCATCAACCGGCGCGGCAGCGCACGCTTTCTGCTCTGCCGCGGCTGCGGTCACGTGCCGGAGTGTCCGCGCTGCGCGAGTTCGCTCACGGTGCACCGCACCGAAGCGCTGCTGCGCTGTCACTGGTGCGACTATCGCCAACCGTTGCCCGAGCGCTGCCCGAACTGCGGCGACGGCCCGATTCGTCCGTACGGCTCGGGCACGCAGAAGGTCGCCGAAGAACTCGAACGGCTGTTTCCCGACGCGTCGGTCATTCGCATGGACTCCGACACGACGACGCGCGTCGGCGCGCACGCGCGGCTGCTCGAGCACTTCGCCCACAGCGGCGACATCCTGGTCGGCACGCAGATGGTCGCCAAGGGGCTCGACTTCCCGCAGGTGACGCTGGTCGGTGCGGTGGCCGCCGACCTCGACCTCCACCTGGCCGACTTCCGCGCCGCCGAACGGACCTTCGCGCTGCTCACGCAGGTCAGCGGGCGCAGCGGGCGCGCGCGGCCGGGCGAGGCGATCATCCAGACCTTCGCGCCACAGCATCCGGCGATCGCCTTCGCGGCGCACCACGACTACGACGGCTTCGCCCGCGCCGAGCTGGCCGAACGCCGCGGACTGCGCTGGCCGCCCTTCCGGCGCCTGGCCCAACTCGGCGCCATCGGGCGCTCGCGCACGGCGGTCGAGGACGCGATCGCGCGC
>Ga0181531_10000290_pt1 | contig 35281 bp, 32 predicted proteins | sample PEATcosm2014_Bin_38_FD_119743 | JGI IMG/M metagenome (GOLD analysis project Ga0181531, IMG submission 119743) | Peatland microbial communities from MTU Mesocosm Facility, Houghton, MI, USA - PEATcosm2014_Bin11_10_metaG | ecosystem: Environmental > Terrestrial > Soil > Wetlands > Peat | place...
CGCGTCTACAGGGTCGGACGCACCGAGGCGGCACCCGTGGTCATGAAGTTCTATCGTGCCGGACGCTGGACGGATGCGCAGATTCTCGAGGAGCACGCATTCGCCCTCGAGCTGGCCGCCCAGGAAATCCCGATAGCAGCGCCGCTGCTCATCGGTCAGAGCACGCTGCACTCGATCGGTGCATTTCGTATCGGTGTATTCCCGCTCTGCGCCGGCGTGTCGCCGGAGCTGGATGCCCTCGGGGCACGCGAGCTTCTGGGCCGCACGCTGGCTCGAATTCACGCGGTGGGCGCGCGCCGAGCCTTCCGTTACAGGCTGTCGCTGACGCGGCGGCAGTGGGGCGAGCGGGCGCGCGAAGTCCTGCTGGAATCGGAGCTCTTTCCCGAACACATGCAGCAGCGCTTTGATGAGGTCAGCAGCGAATTGCTGCGAAAGATTGGCGCGGCGTTCGAGGAAACCGGGGCACTCTCATCGATCCGCCTGCATGGCGACTGCCATCTGGGCAACATTCTCTGGCAGGAGCGCGGGCCACTGTTCGTGGATCTGGACGATTGCATCAGCGGACCGCGTATCCAGGATCTTTGGATGTTCGTGTCCGGAAACGTCGATGAACAGCGGCACCAATGGAGTGAAATCATGGAGGGATATAGCCAGTTTGGCGCGCTGGAGCATCGCGAGCTGCGGCTGGTCGAGCCGCTGCGTGCAGTGCGCATGCTCAACCACGCCGCCTGGATCGCCGAGCGATGGGGCGACCCGGCATTTCCCCGCGCGTTTCCCTGGGCCGGGCAGGCGCGTTACTGGGAAGGCTACGTCGGCGATCTGCTGCAGCAGTGTGATGCGCTCGATGATCCGCCGCAGCTGACCGGAGCGTTGGCAGAATTATGATAATGTCGCGGCCGAGTACCGCCATGCCAAACGTGCTGAAGTCCTTGTTGTTGGTTGCGCTGCCGCTGGCACTGGGCGCCTGCGGTTCATCGAACCAGCCCGCAACCGCAACGCAAACAGGCGCACACGCCAAGACCGCCGCCGCGGGACCGAACAACGCTGATCCGGATATGGTCGCGGCAGTCAGCGATGGCGGCTCGGGACCACCGATCAGCGTGAAGTTTCGGATCGACACCAAACCGGTGGTCGGAACGCCGACGCAGCTGGTGCTGGCCCTGATTCCCTCCGAGGGGATCGAAGGCAGCCATATCCATGGTGCGCTTCAGGCCGCAGAGGGCCTGCTGCTGCAGTCGCCCAAGAGCTTTGACGTCGACATACCGCGGGCCGGTGATTCCGCGCAGCAGCAAGTCACGGTAGTGCCGCAGCGCGACGGGGTGCTCAGTCTCAGCGCCAGCGTCGTCATCGACTATCAAAACAGCTCCCTGTCCCGCACTTACGTGATTCCGCTGATCGCGGTTTATAACGCCTCCTGACGGAAATCGGCATTGCTTCACGCGCTGCCGAAAGCGCGATTCGTATGATGGGAGCAGCCATCCTACGATTCCAGGTTATGTCACAAGAGCCGATGGCGCTCGACGCCCTCCCAGTTCAGCAGCCGACCAGGGGCAGCCGCGGCAAAGGCTCAACCCAGGAGCTGCACCCCCGCCTGCAGCAGCAACTTGCCCAGGTGCAGCGCGGCGCGGCCGGTACCGCGGATCTGGCGCAGTTGCTGCCCCTGATCAGCGCCTACTACGAGCAGCTCGATGATGAGCGCCGCGGCATCGTGCGCTCGATGCAGTTGATCGCCGATGAGGCGCGTTCCTATGGCGAGGGGCTCGGCGGCATGGATGCGGGTCACTGGCAGGTCATCCTGGATCACGTCAAGGATGTGGTGATCACGGTCGGCGCCGATGGCGCCGTCAAGATCTTCAATCCCACGGGTGAAAGCGTCTTCGGCTACTCGCGTGCCGAGATCATCGGCCAGTCGATCGCGCGCCTGTTGCCTGAGCTCGCGCAGCAGGGTTCGGTCGAGCGGGGGCTGCAGGCGCTCGCCTCGCGCCCCGACGAGTCGCGCGGCGATCTGCGTCCGCACGAGATGCGCGCGCGACATCGCAATGGCCAGGCATTTCCCGTTGAACTGTTCGTCAGCTGCGTGCACATCGATAGTCGCGATGTCTATGTGATCTGCCTGCGCGATACCAGCGAGCGGGTGCGCGCCGAGCAGGCCTTGCGCGACAGCGAGGCTCGCTATCGCACCCTGGTGGAAAGCGCGCCGGAACTGATCGTCGTGATTGACCGGCAATCCGGCCTCTACGTCGATGCCAACGAAAATGCCTTGCGCTTCTTCGGCGTCGGCCGCGAGCGCATGCTGACGCTCCGGCCGATCGACGTCTCGCTCCCGCGCCAGGCTGGAGGAGCTGCGGCCGATGCCCTGTTCGACGATCTGTGCGCGCAGGCTGCGGCCGGAAAGCCACAGGTGTTCGAGTGGCTGCACCGCGATGCGTATGGGCACGAAGTGGAGACCGAGGTGCGCCTCATGGCCCAGCCCGGCTCCGGCCACCTGCTGCGCGCGAGCATCACGGATGTGGCCGGGCGACGCCGTGCCGAGCGCATCACATCGGGTGAGCGCAACGTGTTCGAGCGCATCGCCGCGGACGCATCGCTTGCCGAAGTGCTCGAATCGATTGCCGATCTGATCGAGTCGATCAGCGCCAGTTTCACGGCCACCATCGGCCTGCTGGCTGCCGACGGGCAGAGCTTCACGGAGATCATCGGCCGGCGGGTGCCCGAGCACTGGCGCAAACTCGAGCAACGCCTGAGCGTCGACATCCGCAATGGCTCGAGCGCCGCGGCCGTCTACCTGGGCCGGCACGTGCTGGTGGCGGATATCGAGCAGGACGCGTTCTGGCAGCGGCGGCGCGAGTTTGCCCTGGAAGTCGGATTTCGCGCGGCCTGGGCGGTGCCGATCAAGACCTCCAATGGCCGCGTGCTCGGCGCCGTGTCCATCTATCGTCCGCATGCGGGCGCGCCGCTGGCGCGTGATGTCGATCTGATGTCGCACGCGGCACGTCTTGCCAGCATCGCCATAGAACGTCGCCGTGGCGAGGAGGCGTTGCGCGCCAGCGAGGCCAAGTTCCGCAGTCTCTACGACCGCATGCTCGAGGGCGTCTATCAATGCGCCGCCGACGGTCGCCTGCTGGAGGTCAATCCCGCCTTCGCCAAGATGCTCGGTTACGAGCGCGTCGAGGATATCTACGCGCTGCGCGGATTCTCGGTGCTGTGCTGGAATCCGGCCGAGCGCGCCGAATTCGAGGGCTCGCTGCAGCTGCACGGCGAAATCCGCAACGCCGAGTGCGAGCTGCGCTGCCGCGACGGTTCGCGCCTGGTGGTGCTCGAGAGCGCCCGCGTGATCCGCGACAATGAGGGGCAGGTATGCGCCTACGAGGGCACGATGGCGAACATCAGCGAGCGCAAGCGCGTGGAGCAGGCCATGTTCGCGGAAAAGTAACGTGCGCAGGTCACGCTGCAGTCCATTGGCGACGCCGTCATCGCCACCGATCGGGACGGCCGCATCGACTATATGAACCCGGTGGCCGAGCAGCTCTCCGGCTGGGGCAAAGAGGAGGCTCGTGGCGAGGACCTGGGGACGGTATTGCGGCTGCTCGATGAAGTCTCGCGCGACAAGCTGGAGAACCCGTTGGTTCGCTGCCTGCGCGAGGGTCAGCTGGTGCACTTCGCGGAGCACAGCGTGCTGCTCAACCGGCTCGGGCAGGAGATCGCGATCCAGGATTCGGCGGCCCCCATACGCGACCGTGGCGGCGAAATCGTCGGCGCCGTGGTGGTATTCCGCGACGTCACCAAGGAGCGCCGGCTCAAGCGGGCCCTTTCCTACCAGGCGAGCCACGATGCATTGACCGGACTGATCAACCGGCGCGAGTTCGACAATCGTCTGTCCGAGGCCCTGCAGAGCGCGCAGCAGCATCAGGGCCCGCACACGCTGCTCTATGTGGATCTGGACCAGTTCAAGGTGGTCAACGATACCTGCGGTCATTCGGCCGGCGATCGGCTGTTGCGCGACGTCACCGGCCTGCTGCAGGCGCACGTGCGCGCGGCCGACACCATCGCACGGCTGGGCGGTGACGAGTTCGGCATCCTGGTGCGCAACTGCTCGGCCGAGCAGGGCGCGAACATCGCGGACAATATTCGCCAGGCCATACGTGACTATCGCTTCACCTGGGAGCAGAACACGACCGGCATCGGCGCCAGCATCGGGGTGGTGGAGATCACCAGCGAAAGCCAGAGTGCAGCGGCGCTGTTGAGCGCCGCCGACATCGCCTGCTACGCCGCCAAGGATTCGGGTCGTAACCGCGTGCACTTGTACGACTCCAACGAGGTGTCGGGACGTCACCGGGAGATGTATTGGGTCAGCCGCGTGACACGCGCGGTCGATGAAGGGCGGCTCGAGCTCTACTACCAGCAGATCATGCCCACCAGCGACCCCTCACCGGAGCAGCCGGTGTTCTGCGAGCTGCTGGTCAGGCTGCGCGATGACGGCGGCGAGCTGGTATTGCCCGGTGAATTCATACCGGCCGCGGAGCGCTACAACATGGTCGCTGCCATCGACCGCTGGGTCATGCAGCGAGCGGTGCAGGCATTGCGCGAACACGCCACCGGCGATGAAGCGCCGTTCCTGTTTGCGCTGAATCTGTCCGGAATGTCGATCGGGGACAGAGGCTTTCTCGAATTTGCGCTCAGTCTCACCGAGGACCGGCGCATCGCGCGCGGACTGTGCTTCGAGATCACCGAGACCGCGGTAATCACCAGCATGGCCGAGGCGGTGTATTTCATGCGCGAACTGAAGGAACGCGGCTGCCGCTTCGCGCTCGATGATTTCGGCAGCGGACTGTCCTCATTCCATTATCTGAAGAACCTGCCGGTGGATTTCCTCAAGATCGACGGACAGTTCATCGGCAGCGTGACCACCGATGCGGTCGATCGCAGCATGGTGGAGGCGATCAGCCACGTGGGTCGGACGCTCGGCATTGCCACCATCGCCGAGAAAGTCGAGTCGGCAGCGGTATTCGCCGAACTCAAACGCCTGCGCGTCCAGTTTGCGCAAGGCTATTACATCGCCAAGCCGGCGCCGATTGAACAGCTTCGTCCGGGCATGCCACTGCCGCTGCTGGAGCCGCCGCTGCCGAAGGTCGGCTGACAGTCAGCCCGGGGGGCGATACATCTGCGAGCTGGCCGCAAACGAGCGCAGACATTCGCCGGAACACACCAGCACCGCGGGCGCCTGATTATCGATGGCGCCGGGGTTCGGATGCCGGGTGATGCGAAAATGCTCGTTCGGCCGCCGTCCGTCTTCATGGCCGATATCCCGCTGGCAGACATCGCAGGTCAGGACGACAATCTGCTCGGCAGGGTGGAAGTTTCCGGTATTGCGCGAAGCCATGCTGACAGCTCGCTGGGTGTGAATCGACGGGCGGCGGCTTGGGCGGACTATGCCGCAAGCCGCCGCCAGGGTCGCAGGTCAGGACTCAGTAGCGGCGCGCGCCGTTACTGCGGTCTGCGCCCGCCGAGCGCTCACGCTCCTGTGCCTCATTGACCTTGAGCGCGCGGCCCTCGAAGTCGGTGCCATTGAGCGCCTGCATGGCGCGGCTGGCATCCGCATTGGGCATCTCGACAAAGCCGAAGCCGCGCAGGCGGCCGGTCTCGCGATCGGTGATCAGGGCCACCTTATCGACGGTGCCGTGCTGCGCAAAAAGAGCACGGACGCCATCATCGGTCGCCGTGAAGGGAAGGTTTCCAACAAATAATTTGGTCAACAGAGTTACTCATTTGAGATAGAAAAATACGGACAGACAGAAGCTGCCCGAAGGGACAGGAACCGAGCGGCACAGTACTCGACTTACACAACTGCTGCACAACTATCGTCTGCTGCACGATGCGATCGGATCGATAGTTGTTGCGTGCCTGGGCATTAAAGCGCAAGGTGCCACGGGCTATGAATCTGAGTCTGGCCCAGGCCTTCGGACAATTCGGCGCACTGCCCAGTGACCGGGTACGCGCGCAGTCTGCGATCGCGGCCGACGGTGCGCTGGTACTGGCCTGTCACGGGCCGTGCTTTGGGCATCCCGGCGCCGGAGTGCTTCGTTACGAGGACCGGCTGTCCCGTGGTGCAGCATCTTCGAAGAGTTCGCTGCTGATGAGCCAGCATCTGGGACTGGCACGCGACGGCGCACTGCCGGTGCGGATGATCGTGACGGTTCCGCGCGAGAGCAAGGACAAGCCCAATCCGAAGCCCCGAAGCTTTCACGTGCGGCCCGACCTCGTTGGCAAGCTGGTCAGTTTCGACGGGGATCACTTTGTCGTCGACTTCGTCCGCCGCGAGGAAGTGCCGATCTCCCGCGCGGGGCGAAAGTAACGGCGCGAGTAGCGCTGCCTGCGAGCAGTTGCCCTTAAGGGGTGACGCCGGGATCGGGTAGCGTCGTAGTTACCGCTTCGGCGGGAGCTGCCTCGGTGCCATCCTCTCTGTCCTCTGCAGTGGCCGGGCGAGCCAATCGGCGCTCCTGCTTCTGCTGCTGACGCGCCTTCCTCGATAATTCTTTTTGTCGTCGGACCTGGTTGTAGTTGCGCTTCACTGCCTTGGGTACCCGTATCGTCTAAGGTGCGTTGTACACGATACACGTCGTGGCGCAGGGCGTCGGACTTTCGTATCGCCTCAGCGGCGCGCATTTTGGACGATTTGGTCAATGAAACGCAGCTTCGCGATGATGGTCGTCGACAGGACAAACGGGTAGCTGTCGGGTAATCCGAGGCCGCGGTTCAGATTGTTCAGCGCATGCGTCAGCGGGATCCACGCCCGCACGAGTTGATCGAACGCCCGGCCGGCCAGCGGCGAGGTAAGGCCGGCAGCCTCGGCTGTCTCGAGTGCATCGGTCATGTGCAGGAAGTGAGCCCACGATTCTGCCCAGTCTTCCCAGGGATGACTGCTGGCATAAGCACTGATGAACTCGTTCTGCCAGTTTGGCTTTGGTCCGTGCGCATAGTGGGTTTGCAAGGCTGCGGCGTAGTCGACGCGCTCGTCGCCAAATAGCTGCCGAAACGCCGTCAGCTTCGGGCTGAACTGGATCAGTCGGTCCCAGTAGTAGTGACCGATCTCATGCCGGAAATGCCCCAGCACCGTGCGATAGGGCTCGCCATGTCGATTTCTCTGCCCTTCACGCAGGACATCATCGGTTTCTGCGACGTTGATGGTGATCACGCCGTTGTCGTGCCCGGTCAGGACTCGCCCGGCATCACCGCATGGAGAGTCCTGCAGGAACTCGAACGCCAGTCTCCCGGCACCGGTGTTCCATTCATCGAATGGCAGTCGCAGTTCAAGCAGGCTGAACACCAGGCGGCGCTTGGCGCACTCCAGGCGGTACCACGCAGAGCGGTTGCCTTCCTGCGCGAGATTCGGGATGACGCGCGTCAACCTGCACGACACGCACAGCGCTTGCGGGTCGAGTGCGGCCACCGCCCAGTTACAGATGCCTTCCTGCTGGTAGTTCGCGCACAGTCGGTATGCGCGATGATCCGGCAGCAGCGCGTATGGCCCATACCGATACAGGCCATCCGGCCCCATTTCCAGTGCCGCCATGATCCGCAGGTCCGGTAGAAACGCCAGCGGCAGATTGCAGTTCATGCACTGCACGTTCTCGAAGTACACCGGCGCCCGGCAATGCGTGCAGTGAAAGCTCTTCACGCGTCATAGCTCGAGGGGTGCCTGCGGCGGCGGCCCAGGCCGGCACAACCTGCCGCGGTCTCGAACACATCGCGGATATCAGACTTAAAAGTCATGGCTGAGAAGTCATAATTATTAGTAGCTTACAGCGTACAATTCACGTCGATGTGACCTGAAATCCTGGTTGCGAGACAGTCGGTTCAGAGTCGGTTCATCTGCTTACCGCATGATGAATGCTGCGGGACCGGCACACACGCATATCTACAGGGGCCGCCGATTCCCTTGACGCCATGTACCGGGTTAACCTACACGCCCCGGTGCTGCTGACCGCAGCGCTGCTTTCCAACCCGGATGAGATGCTGAATGTCCCGACCATCGCGCGGCTGCTGCTTGGAGCGCTGACTACGGATATCCATGTCAGGCCGATGCGCAAGGCCTGACAGATCGGGGCGCGAGCTGCAGGCGATTGACCGGAAAGTAGCCGTAGCCCCGATGATGGATTGGACGGACCGGCATTGCCGCTACCTGCTGCGCGCCTTCTCGCCGCGCGCGCTGCTGTACACCGAGATGATCACCGCGGCTGCCATCGTCCATGGGGACAGCGCGCGCCTGCTGCGATTCTCGGCGGCCGAGCGGCCGCTGGCGTTGCAGCTCGGCGGCAGCGATCCGGATCTGCTGGCCGCGGCCGCGCGCGCCGGGGCTGAGGCGGGCTACGATGAAATCAACCTCAACTGCGGCTGCCCCAGCGACCGGGTCCATGCCGGCGCCTTCGGTGCCTGCCTGATGCAGACGCCGGATCGGGTCGCCGACTGCGTGGCCGCGCTGTGCGAGGCGGTGCGCATTCCGGTCACCGTCAAGATGCGCATCGGCGTGCTGACCCGGGCGGGTCGCGAGGGTGCCATCGAGAGCTTCGATGAGCGCGATTACGAGCGTCTGCAGGAGTTTACCGCCAGCGTGGCCCGGGCAGGTTGCGGGCACTTCATCGTGCACGCGCGCAAGGCCGTGCTGGGCGGGCTGTCACCCAAGGAGAATCGCGAGGTGCCGCCGCTGCGATTCGATGTGGTGCGGCGGCTCAAGCAGGAATTTCCAGCGCTGTGGATCGGGGTCAACGGCGGCCTGCGGACGGCGGCGCAAAGCGCCGCGGCGCTGCACTGGTGTGATGGCGTCATGCTCGGCCGCGAGGTCTACCACCGTCCCGCGGTGCTCGCCGAGCTCCACGCCCAGGTATTCGACGACGGCTGGACCGCGCCGGACGCGGCCAGCATCGTGGCGCACATGGCCGCCTACGCGGAACGGGAAGTGGCCGCCGGGGAGCCCGCGGCCTCAATCACCCGCCACATGCTGGGCCTTTACGCGGGCCAACCCGGCGCCCGGCGGTTCCGGCAGTGCCTGTCGGAGGGCGCCCGCACGCTGGGTGCCGGTGTGCAGGCTGCGGCGGGCGTCAGACGCCTGCTGCACGAGGCGGCCACGCTCGTATAATCTTGCACTGCGGCAGGTTCACCGGCCTTCCGCCACTCCGCGACAGCAGTCTCGTATAAGATTCGGATTGCATGGGCAAAGATATCGAGCTTGCGATCCTGTTCGCCGACGTGGTCGGATCGACACGCCTGTTCGAAGCCATGGGCGATGTGCGGGCCCGCGATATGGTCGCGATCTGCATCGACGTGATGCGCGAGGCCACCGAACAGCACAATGGCACGCTCATCAAGACGATTGGCGATGAGGTCATGTCGACCTTTCCCACGGCGGATGATGCGTTGAACGCGGCCGGCCAGATGCAGAAGCACATCACGGCGCATACCGAGCTGCGGGTGGAGGGTCAGCCGGTGGCCATCCGGATCGGCTGCCACTTCGGGTCAGTCGTGCTCGAGAATCGCGATGTCTTCGGCGCCAGCGTGCACACCGCCAATCGCATGACCAGCCAGGCCAAAGCCGGGCAGATCATTACCACTTCAGCGACGGTCGAGCGGCTGTCCCCGGAGTGGCGCGCCTCGGTACGTCAGATCGATGTCGCGGTGATCCGGGGTCAGGGCGGAGAGGTCGCGCTCTACGAGGTGCTCTGGCAGACCGAGGATGTCACCAGCATGCTGCCCTCGATTGCGCTCAACGGGCGGGAGGCACGGCGGCCGCGACGGCTGCGGTTATCGGTGCAGACCACCGAAGTGGTGCTCGACGAGCAGCATCCGCATGTGGCCATCGGCCGAGCCGATGACAACGATATCGTCATCCGCGGCAATCTGATTTCGCGTCTGCACGCGCGCATCGAGTTCAGCCGCAACCGTTTCACGCTCACCGATCAGAGCACCAATGGGACCTTCGTGAAGATCAGCGGCGAAGAAGAGGCGTTCGTTCGCCGCGACAGCATGCCGATCAAGGGCGAGGGCCTCATCGGCCTGGGGCGGATCCCCGATCGCGACTCCCCGTTGACGATCCACTTCGTCTGCGAAGACAGTTGACCGAAGCCAGTTAGCGCGTGCGCTAGCCGATGCGCGCCGCCAGCGCATCAAGCTCGGCAGTCATCTGCGCGGGCAGGCGTGAACCGAAGCTCTGCAGATAGGCGCGCAGATCCGCGACCTCCTGCCGCCAGGCCGCAGGTGGCACTGCGGTGAGTTCCTCGAGTGCCGCCGGCGAGATGTTCAGGCCCTGGGTGTTCAAATCCGAGGGTCGGGGCATGTGCCCGATCGGTGTTTCCACGGCGCCGACGCGCTGCGCGCAGCGATCCAGTATCCAGGACAGCACGCGCAGGTTTTCGCCAAAACCGGGCCAGAGGAACTTGCCTGCTGCATCCTGGCGGAACCAGTTGACGTGAAAGATGCGCGGCGGATTCTTCACTGCAGTGCCCATGCGGAACCAGTGCGCCCAGTAGTCGCCGAAGTTGTAGCCGCAGAAGGGCTTCATCGCCATGGGATCCCGCCGCACGACGCCGACCTGGCCGGTCGCGGCGGCCGTGGTCTCCGAAGCCACCGAGGCCCCCACGAGTACGCCGTGCGACCAATTGCGCGCTTCGTACACCAGCGGTGCCAGCTGGCGGCGGCGGCCCCCGAAAATCAATGCTGAAATCGGCACGCCGCGCGGATCCTCCGCGGCCTTGCCATAGGCTGGGTTCTGCGTGGCCGAGACGGTGAAACGCGAATTCGGATGCGCCGCAGGTCCGTTCTTGGCCTCGTACGGCCGACCGAGCCAGTCGATCGCCGGCTGGCCATCGAGCCCTTCCCACCAGGGCTCGTTGTTCGCCGTCAGCGCCACGTTGGTGAACAGGGTGTCGTGCTGGACCATCTCGAAGGCATTGCGATTGGTCTTGGCGTTGGTGCCCGGGGCCACGCCGAAGTAGCCGGATTCGGGGTTGATGGCCCAGAGCCGCCCGTCGGGCCCCGGCTGCAACCAGGCGATGTCGTCGCCGATGGTGGTGATCTTCCATCCCGGCAGGGACTCCGGCGGGATCAGCATCGAGAGGTTGGTTTTACCGCAGGCCGAAGGGAACGCCGCCGCGACGTAGTGAGTTTCGCCGCGCGGATTGGTGAGCCCGACGATCAGCATGTGCTCGGCCAGCCAGCCTTCATCGCGCGCCTGCCAGCTGGCGATGCGCAGCGCATGGCATTTCTTGCCCAGCAGCGCATTGCCGCCATAGCCGGAGCCGAAGCTCTCGATCGACAGCTCTTCGGGGAAATGCATGATGAAGCGCCGCGCCGGATTCAGATCGCCGGTGGAGTGCAGGCCGCGCACGAAATCGCCCTCGGTCGCGATGCGCTCGAGCGCGGCGCGCCCCATGCGCGTCATGAGCGACATGTTCATGACCACATAGGCGCTATCGGTGATCTCCACGCCGCAGCGCGCATACGGCGAATCGATCGGGCCCATACAGTAGGGCACCACATAAAGCGTTCGTCCCTTCATGCAGCCGCGGAACAGCTCGCGCATCTTGGCTTTGGCTTCGACCGGGTCCATCCAATGATTGTTGGGACCCGCCTCTTCGCGCGAGCGCGTGCAGATGTAGGTCAGGTGTTCGACCCGGGCCACATCACTCGGATCCGAGCGCGACAGGAAGCAGCCGGGGTAGTTCTTCTGGTTTAGCTCGTGCATTTCCCCGCGCGCGGCCAATTCGCCGCGCAGCCGGCGGAATTCCATCTGCGAACCGTCGCACCACTGTACCCGGTCCGGGTGCGCCAGCTCCCGAACCTCGGCCACCCAGTCCGCGACCTTTTTCGAGATATCCGATAAAGAAGCCAGCGTATGGGGGGCGGTCGCCATGACATATCCTCAGGATCTTGGGGGCACCGAATCCGCGAATTATACCGGGGGGCCGGAAGTTGCGGGGTATTTGGGCGCCGGCATAGGTTGCATAATCCAGCGATGTCCGATTTCGCCGCCATCTTCAGCACCGAGGGCCCGCTCAGCCGCGCCCTCGAGGGTTTCCGCGAACGCCCTTCTCAGCAGCAGATGGCCACGCGCATCAGCGAGGCGCTCGAGCTGCGGGAGGCGCTGCTGGTGGAGGCCGGCACCGGTACCGGGAAAACTTTCGCTTACCTGGTGCCGGCCCTGCTCTCGGGGCTGCGGGTGCTGATCTCGACCGGCACGCGCACGCTGCAGGATCAGCTCTTTCACCGTGACCTGCCGCTGCTCGCCGCCGCCCTCGGTCGGCCCGCCCGCGTGGCGCTGCTGAAGGGCCGCAGCAACTATCTGTGCCGCGCGCGCCTGGAGAGCATCGGACGGCAGGGGGATCTGCTGCCGGCCGCCGCCGATCCGCTGCTCTCGCGCATCGCGGATTGGTCCCTGGCCACGCGCAGCGGCGATCTGGCGGAGCTGCCCGAGCTGGCCGATGCCCACCCGCTGCGACCGCACATCACCTCGACGCGCGAGAACTGCCTGGGTCCGCGTTGCAGCCAGTATGCGCAATGCCATGTGCTCGAGGCGCGGCGCACCGCACTCGAGGCCGACATCGTCGTGGTCAATCATCACCTGCTGCTGGCGGACCTGGCGCTCAAGGAGGATGGCTTCGGCGATTTGCTGCCCAGCGTTGACGCGGTGATTCTGGATGAGGCCCATCAATTGCCGGACCTGGTCAGCGAGTTCTTCGGTGTCAGTTTCGCGAGCCGTCAGGTCGAGGCACTGGCCGCGGACCTGGGTACTCAGATCAAGCACGCGGGACTGGATGCGGGCATCGTCGAGCCGGCGGAGCGCGCGCTGGGCGAGTGCGTGGCAGCCTTGGGACGCGAGGAGCGTCAACTGGCCTGGCGCGAGATGAGTGACACGGCGCGTGCCTGTCTCGAGGAACTCGAGGATGCGCTGGTGCAGCTGCGCGAGCAGTTGCGTTCGCTGAACTGCGAGCGTGGCTTCGAATCCTTCGAGCCGCGCACCGCGGAACTGCTGCACGCGCTGTCGCAGTTGCTGGACGGATCGCGTGCGCAGGAATCGCACCGGGATGAGTTGCAAGTGGATGGCGCCCGCACCGTCACGATTCATGCGCGCGGATTTCAGCTGCGGTTGCTGCCCTACGATGTTTCGAGCCGGTTCAACGCTTTGCTGACGGCGCACCGCAGCGCATGGATATTCACCTCGGCGACGCTGGCGGTGCGTGAGGACTTCGGCCACTTCGCCTCGCGCCTGGGATTGCAGGCCGCCGCCACGGTTCGCTATGAAAGTCCCTTCGATTACGCGCGCCAGGCGCTGCTGTACCTGCCGGCGGGGCTGCCGGAACCGGCAAGCCCAGGCTACACCGCCGCGGTGGTCGCCGCGGCGCGGCCGCTGATCGAGGCGTCCGGCGGCGGCGCTTTTCTGCTGTTCACGAGCCATCGGGCGCTGCGCAGCGCGGCGGCGCTCCTGGAGCGACTGCTTCCCGCGCAGTGGCCGCTGCTGGTCCAGGGCCGCGCGCCACGCGAGCTCTTGCTGCGCCGATTCCGCGCCAGCGGCCGTGCGGTGCTGCTCGGAACCGCCAGTTTCTGGGAGGGCGTGGACGTCCAGGGCTCGGCCTTGCGCCTGGTGCTCATCGATCGGCTGCCGTTTGCCTCGCCCGAGGACCCGGTGGTGCGTGCGCGCATCGAGCACCTGGAATCCCAGGGTGCCAGCGCCTTTCGCGACTATCAGCTGCCCGAGGCGGTGCTGACGCTCAAGCAGGGCGTGGGCCGCCTGATTCGCAGCGAGGATGATCGCGGGGTGGTGATGATCTGCGATCCGCGCCTGCGCGGACGCAGCTACGGGCGCGTGTTCCTGTCGAGTCTGCCGCCGATGGCGCAGACCAGGGACATCGAATCGGCACTGGGGCTGCTGCGCGAGCTTGGCGGAATTAGCAGTGCCGCCGCAGTGCCGGTGTGAGGATACTGGCACTGGATACCGCGACGGAGCTGTGCTCGGCGGCGCTCTACGTCGATGGCGAATGCCGCGTGCGTGAGGACGCGCGGCCGCGCGGCGCGGCGGAATTGATTCTCGGCATGGTGGCGGAGTTGCTGACCGAGGCGGCGCTCACCTTAAGGCAACTCGATGCCATCGCCTTCGGGCGCGGACCGGGTGGCTTTACGGGCGTGCGGCTTGCCGTGGCGGTAGCGCAGGGTCTGGGGTTCGCGTCCGGATTGCCGCTGCTGCCCGTGTCCGATCTGCGGGCAGTGGCGCGACGGGCACTGATGCAGCCCGCCGCTCCGCCCCGCGTCCTGGTCTGTCAGGACGCCCGCATGGCGCAGGTCTATTGGGCCTGCTATCAAGCCGCTGGAATCGAACCGGGCAATCCGTCCGAACATCAGCCCGAAGCGCTGGATTTCCCCGCAGGGGTGCAGCTGCCGCCGGAGTGGAGTGGCGCCACAGTCTGCGGTGCCGGCTCGGGATTTGAGGCCTATGGGGCCGTACTGCGGGCGCTGCCGGGGGCGGCGCTGCCCCTGGCGCCCATATTCGGGCACTTCCGCCCGCGGGCGTGCGAGATCGCCGAGCTTGCGGCGATCGATGGCCTTGAAGGGGCAGTGGCGCCCGAATCGGCACAACCTGTGTATTTACGCGACGAAGTCGCAGCGCCGCCGTCACGAAACTGACAGAATTGCGAGCCTGTCATGCGCGTGCAACAAATGCGCCCTAAGGTGTCCCCAGATGGTTGCAACAATATGACTTCAAAGCAGATTTTGATTGTCGAAGACGAGCGCCCGATTCGCGAGATGATCGCCTTCGGCTTGAAACGCGCCGGCTTTGAAGTGCGCGAGGCGGAGGATTGCCGGGCCGCCCGCGCGGCGCTGGCGGATCGCCGCCCCGATCTGATGCTGATCGACTGGATGCTGCCCGATACCAGCGGCCTGGAACTCACCCGCTCGCTCAAGCGCGAGCGCGACACCCGCGACCTGCCCGTCATTCTGCTGACCGCGCGCGCCGAGGAGGGCGACAAAGTCGCCGGGCTCGATGGCGGCGCCGATGACTATATGACCAAGCCGTTCTCGCCACGCGAGCTGGTGGCACGCGTCAACGCGGTGCTGCGCCGCAGCGGCAACCAGGACGAGTCCGAGCGCGTGCAATTCGATCAGCTCACCCTGGATCGAGCCGGCCATCGGGTCATGGTGGGCGCGCGCACGGTGCCGCTGGGTCCCACCGAATACCGTCTGCTTGAATTCTTCATGACCCACCCGGAACGCGTCTACAGCCGCGAACAGCTGCTCGATCGGGTGTGGGGTGGCAACGTCTATGTCGAAGAGCGCACCATCGACGTTCACGTGCGGCGCCTGCGCAAGGCGCTCGAAGACTTTGGCTACGACCGGCTGGTCCAAACCGTGCGCGGCGCGGGATATCGTTTTTCCGCGCGGCCCGAGGCCTGAGAGTTCGCGACCGGCGCGCCTGCGCAGATGAATTCCCCGGCCTGGTTGTTTCTGAGCGCGCGCCTGGCGTTGGCCGTGGTGCTGGGCGCGGGAGCGGGCGCGCTATTCGGGGAGATCTGGGTCGGCATCGGACTGGCCCTGGCCGTCTACGCGCTGCTGCAGCTGTCCGATCTGCTGCGCGTGCTGAGCTGGCTGCGGCGCGACGAGCCCACGATGGCTCCCGAGATGAGCGGGCCCTGGGGCGATCTGGTCGCGATGATCGTGCGCCTCTACCGGCGCAAGCAATTTCACAAGCGGCGCCTGCTGCGCCTATTGCGCGAACTGCGCCGCTCGACCGCGGCCATGCCCGATGGCGTGGTGGTGCTGAACCCCCAGGCCGAGATTCTCTGGTTCAACCGTACCGCCGGGCGGCTGCTCGGCCTGCGCGGCAAGGGCGATATCGGACTGCGCATCGAGAACCTGGTGCGCACGCCGGGGTTCGTGCGCTACCTGCGGGGCGGACAGTATGCCCTGCCGGTGATCCTGCGATCGAACGTCGGCGTCGAGCAGTATCTGTCCATACAGATCGTGCCTTACGGGGCAGGACAGCTGCTGGCGCTGGTGCGCGATGTGACTCGCCAGGCCCGGCTCGAAGCGATGCGCAAGGATTTTGTCGCCAACGCCTCGCATGAGTTGCGCTCGCCGCTGACGGTGATTTCCGGCTACCTCGAGACCCTCACCCAGGATCCCGGCATCGAGCCGGCGATCATCGCGCCGCTGCAGGAGATGCGCCGCCAGGCCCTGCGCATGACCGGCATCGTGCAGGACCTGCTGGACCTGTCGCGGCTCGAGGCCTCCGACCGCGCCGCGCCTTCCGAACCCATCGACGTGGTCGCGCTCATGGCGCAGCTGCGCCGCGATGTGCTGGCGCGCACGGCGCATCCGGCGCAGGTGCTCATGCAGGCCGATTCGAATGCGAAACTGCTGGGCGAGGACGAACAGATTCATTCTGCCTTCGCCAACCTGGTCGATAACGCAGCCAAGTACACCCCAGCGGAGGGTTCGCTGCGGATGCGATGGTGGACCGATGAGCGGGGCGGTCACTTCTCCGTGGTCGATACGGGCATCGGCATCGCCGCGGATCACATCCCGCGCCTGACCGAGCGCTTCTATCGGGTCGACAGCGGCCGCAGCCGTGAGACCGGCGGTTCGGGCCTGGGCCTGGCCATCGTCAAGCACGTGCTGCAGCGGCATGGGGCGGAGCTCTCGATCGAGAGCCAGGAGGGTCGCGGCAGTAACTTCACCTGCCATTTCCCCAGTGAACGCGTGGAGCGCGCGGCCTGAATTTGATGGTCCTGCGACACGCCGCGCACGCACGGGCACGCGCTTGCGCTATATTGTGGTTCGGATAACAGCGCACCAGCGCGCATCGTTCGACAGTGAGGCCGCATCATGGAAGCCGCTGATCTCACGCATCACACCTCGAAGCGTTTCAACGAGGATCTCGAGCACGTTCGCAGCAAGGTGCTCGGCATGGGCGGGTTCGTCGAGGAGCAACTCGGGCGCGCGCTGACGGCGCTGGTCGAGGGCGACAGCTCGCTCGGACAGGCGGTCGCGCAGGACGACTACAAGGTCAACGGCATGGAGGTGGCCATCGATCAGGACTGCAGCCGCATCCTGGCCACGCGCGCCCCGGCGGCCGGCGATCTGCGCATGCTGGTGGCGACCATCAAGACGATCACCGACCTGGAGCGCATCGGCGATGAGTGCGAGAAGATCGGCCACATCGCCGCACGTCTCGCCACCGTCGAGCGGCCGGCCAACCGCTACAAGGAGGTCAAGCATCTGGGCCGCACGGTACAGGTGCTGGTGCACGACACACTGGATGCCTTCGCGCGCCTGGACGCGGATGCCGCGCTCCGCACCTGCCGCCAGGATCGGATCGTCGATGAGGAATATGAGGCGATCCAGCGCCAGTGCATCACTTTCATGATGGAGGATCCGCGCACCATCCGCCGCGGGCTGGATGTCATGTGGGTGGTGCGCTCGCTTGAACGCATTGGCGATCATGCCAAGAACATCTGCGAGTACGTCATCTACATGGTGCACGGCAAGGATGTGCGCCATACCTCGCTCGACCATGTCGAGCGTGAACTGGCCGAACGCGCCGCGGCCCGCCAGCGCTGAGGCCGGCGTTGAGCTCCCGGCGCGGACTGAACGCCGCAGGTCTGCTGGTCTGCCTCGGATTGCTTGGCTACGCCTGGTACGCGCAGGCCCAGCTGGGGCTTGAACCCTGTCCGCTATGCATTTTCCAGCGAGTCGGCATCGCCGCCTGCGGCGTGCTGTTCCTGCTGGCTGTGCTGCAGAACCCCGCCCAGGCAGGTGCCCGGGTTTATGGCGTGCTGCTGCTGCTGGCCGGCCTTGGCTGCGCGGCCGTCTCGGCACGGCATCTCTGGATCCAGCATCAGCCCGAAGGCAGCGTGCAGGCCTGCGGGGCCTCGCTCGACTACATGCTGCAGGTGTTCCCGCTGACCGATGTGATCCGCAAGGTGCTCACCGGATCGGGTGAATGTGCCCGGATCTCCTGGCGGTTTCTCGGACTGTCGATGCCCGGCTGGGTGCTCATCGCGGCGCTGGGCCTGGGCGCGTTCGGAGGCTGGGTCAATCTTCCGCTGCGCTCAGGCCAACAGGCTGCGCAGCAGTGAGACATAGATCGCGTGCAGCGAATCGATATCCTCGATCCGCACCGATTCATTGATCTTGTGAATGCTGGCGTTGACCACGCCGATTTCCACCACCTGCGCTCCGAGCGGCGCGATGAAACGTCCGTCGGAGGTACCGCCTCCCGTGGAGAAGGTGGGTTGCGCGCCGGTAATCGCGCGCACCGCCGCGCTTGCGGCATTCGATAACGCCCCGGGGGCCGTATAGAAGGGCTCACCGGACAGATACCACTCGAGCGTAAAGCGCACGCCGTGCCGCCGCAGGATCTCCTCGACGGTCGCTTTGAGCTGATCGAGCGTCTGTACGGGCGAGTAACGCAGGTTGAAGCGGGCCTTGAGTTCCCCCGGAATGACGTTCGGCGCCCCGGTGCCGGCCGTGAGGTTGGATACCTGGAAGCTGGTCGGCTGGAAATGCTCGTTGCCCTGGTCCCACTCCCGGCTGGCAAGTTCCGCGAGTGCGGGCGCGAAGGCGTGTACCGGATTTTCGGCCAGCTGCGGATAGGCGATGTGACCCTGCACGCCGTGCACGGTCAGGCGTCCCGAGAGTGAGCCGCGTCGACCGATCTTGATGGTGTCGCCCACCCGGCTTTCGCTCGAAGGCTCGCCCACCACGCACCAATCGATGCGCTCGCCGCGCTCGCGCAGCGTCTCGACCACACGCTTGGTGCCGTCTACCGAAGGGCCTTCCTCATCGCTCGTGATCAGGAAGGCGAGGGCGCCGCGGTGTTTGGGATGCGCGTCGACGAACTCCTCGGTGGCGGTAATCATGGCGGCCAGTCCGCTCTTCATGTCGGCGGCACCGCGCCCGTAGAGCATGCCGTCGCGGATCGTCGGCTTGAAGGGATCCGAGTGCCATTCTTCGAGCGGTCCGGTGGGCACCACGTCGGTGTGGCCCGCAAAGCAGAGCACCGGCCCGCCGCTGCCGCGCCGCGCCCAGAAGTTATCGACGCTGCCGTAGCGCAGCCGCTCGACCGCAAATCCGGCGCGTTCCAGCCGCTGCGCCATCAGCTCCTGGCAGCCACCGTCGGTGGGAGTGACGGAGGCGCGCGCGATCAGCTGCTCGGTCAGTTCAAGCGTTGCGGACATCGATTTCCTTCGCAGCCAAAGACTTACGCTTATAAGGGTTCAGGCCGGCCAAGGGCAAGAGCTGACACGAATCTGTCACGCAACGCCGTATAACATGGACAGATGAGTACCGAGGGTCTCACTCACCACATCTCCAGCCGCTACAACGAGGATCTGGAGCGACTGCGCAGCAGCGTCATGGAAATGGGCGCACTGGTGGAGCGGCAGCTGACCCAGGCCATCGGCGGCATCACCGAGCCAGATGCGCGCGTGATCATCCGCGTGGCTCAGGAGGAGTTGCTGGTCAATCAGTTCGAGCGTTCGATCGATGAGGAATGCAGCCGCATTCTGGCCACGCGGGGACCCACCGCTTCGGATCTTCGCCTCATCATTACCATCCTCAAGACCATCACGGATCTGGAGCGAATCGGCGATGAGGGCCAGAAGATCGCGGCCATCGCATCGCGGCTGGCGGTGAGAGAGCGACCCAATGGTCGTTATCGCGAGCTGCGCAATCTCGGCGAGCTCGTCATCGCAATGGTGCACGACACGCTCGATGCATTCGCGCGACTCGACACCGAGCTGGCCCTGGAGGTGGTGCGGCGCGACCGCACCGTGGATGAGGAGTACGAGGCGATTCATCGCCAGAACATCACCTTCATGATGGAGGACCCGCGCTCGATCCGTCGCGCGCTGGATGTCATGTGGGTGGTGCGCTCGATGGAGCGCGTCGGCGATCATGCCAAGAACGTCTGCGAGTACCTGATTTTCCTCGTGCACGGCAAGGACGTGCGTCATACGCGGCTCGAGGAGATCGAAAAGGAGTTGCACGCCGCCAAGGGCTGAAGGGCCGGAAGCCTTCTGGTACTGTAGCGCGCCCGTGCCTTACTAATGGAATCCACCGTCAGCAACATGTCCAGCGGGTCGAAAATCACCGGCTTTCCGCCGGCCACCGACATCGACACCGGCGTCATCCCGATTCGGCCCAGCGGACGCGGCATGTTGCAATTGTCGGTCGATGAGACGCGGCGCTCGGCGGCACTGAAGGCGCCGATAAAAGCGCGCGCCGAAGGCCTGAATTTCTATTACGGGGATTTCAAGGCACTCAAGGATCTGAACATGGAGATCCGCGAGAAGCAGGTGACCGCGCTGATTGGGCCTTCAGGCTGCGGCAAGAGCACCTTCCTGCGCTGCTTCAACCGCATGCACGATCTGACGCCCGGCTCGCGCTACGAAGGCAGCATTACGCTGCAGCCGGAGGACATGAATCTGGTGGCCTCGGATGTGGATCCGATCGAAGTGCGCATGCGCATCGGCATGGTGTTCCAGAAACCGAACCCGTTTCCAAAATCGATTTACGAAAATGTCGCCTATGGGCTGCGCATTCGCGGCGTGCGCTCCACGCTTCGAATCCAGGAAGAAGTCGAGAAGGCGCTGCGCGGCGCGGCCCTGTGGGATGAGGTCAGGGATCGGCTCTCCAGTTCGGCACTGTCGCTCTCGGGCGGTCAGCAGCAGCGTCTGTGTATCGCGCGGGCGCTGGCGACGAGCCCGGAAATGCTGCTGTTCGATGAGCCCACCTCGGCGCTCGATCCGATTGCCACGGCGCGGATCGAGGAACTCATTGCCGCCCTGCGCGAGCAGGTCACGGTACTGATCGTGACGCACAACATGCAGCAGGCGGCGCGTGTCTCCGACTACACCGCCTTCATGTACCTGGGCGAGCTGATCGAGTTCGACGAGACCTCGCGCATCTTCACCAATCCCGGCCGCAAGGCGACCGAGGATTACATCACCGGGCGTTACGGCTGATCCTCGCGCAGTAGTTCGTTCAGCGAAGTCTTGGCCCGGGTCTGCGCATCGACGCGTTTGACGATCACCGCGCAATAGAGACTGTGGCTGCCGTCCGCGGCGGGCAGCGATCCGGACACAACCACTGAGCCGGCCGGTACGCGGCCCTGGTGAATCTTGCCGGTGGCGCGCTCGTAGATGCGCGTGCTCTGGCCGATGAAGACGCCCATCGAGATCACCGAGCCGGCCCCGACGATCACGCCCTCGACAATTTCCGAGCGTGCGCCGATGAAGCAATCATCCTCGATGATGGTCGGGGACGCCTGCAGCGGCTCGAGTACCCCGCCGATCCCGACGCCACCGGACAGGTGCACGTTGCGGCCGATCTGCGCGCAGGATCCCACCGTGGCCCAGGTGTCCACCATGGTGCCGCTGCCCACATGGGCGCCGATGTTCACATAGGACGGCATCAGCACCGCATTCGGGCTGATGAAGGCGCCGCGGCGCACGAGTGCATGCGGCACCACGCGCGCACCCTGCTGCGCGAAGGCGGCGGCATCGGTGGCCTCGTACTTGAGCGGCACCTTGTCAAAGAAACGGGTGTAACCGGCATCGATGACGGCGTTCTCGTGCGTACGGAAGTACAGCAGCACCGCCTTCTTCAGCCAGGCGTGCACGCGCCACTGCCCCTCGATCGGTTCGGCGACGCGACAGCGGCCGCGATCGAGGGCCTCGATGGTGTCCTCGATGGCTTCGCGCGTGCGGGCATCGACGGTCGCAGCCGTCAGTGACTGGCGTTGTTCGTAGGCGGCCTCGATCGTGCGCTGTGCGTCGTTCAGATCCATCGGTTGGTTGACTCCCCTGGTCGGAGTATTCTGACGGCTGCGGGATCCGATTGACTACAGCCGTGCGCGGCGCCTCCTTTCGCTCCTCCTGGAGCCGGTCCGTTAGGTTGACCTCATGCAATTGCCACCTGCGACCGGAAGCGCAGCAGCGCCGACAACCACAGTCCGCAGCAGCCTGGCCGGCCATGCGCTCTATCTCGACATCGACGGCACCCTGCTCGAAATTGCGCCGAGCCCGGAGCGGGTGGAAGTGCCGGGATGGATGGTGCCGCTGCTGCAACGGCTCTCGGCGCGGCTCGATGGCGCGGTGGCGTTCGTCAGCGGCCGCACCATCGCTGCCATCGATGCACTGTTCAGGCCTCTGAAGCTGCCGGCGGTCGGCGTCCATGGCGGGGAGATCCGGTTCGGGGATCGGACCGTGGCCATGGATGAAGGCCTGGTTGCGGAACTGCAGGCGGCAGTGCCTTTGCTGCGCAAGGCGATCGAACCGCTGCACGGGGTCTGGCTGGAAGATAAGGGCTGCGCTATCGCGCTGCATTACCGCACCGTCCCGGAGCGCGGACGCGAGGTGCTCCAGATCGCGGAACTGGTGGTGGCGGGCCTGGGGTCGGCATTCGCCCCGCTGGTGGGCAAATGCGTGGTGGAGATCCGCGCGCGACATCTGACCAAGGGAGCCGGTATCCGCCGCCTCATGGAGTGCGAGCCCTTTCGCGGGCGCAGCCCCATATTCGCCGGCGATGATGTGACCGACGAGGACGCATTCAAGTACGTCAACCAGGTCGGCGGCATCAGCCTGCGCATCGGCTCGACCGAGCCGAGCGCGGCCACCCATCGGCTCGCGGATCCTGCGCAACTGCACCGCTGGCTGCTCGAGATCGCAGACGCTTGAGCCACCATCCCCACACCGCCGCGAATCTGCAGCTCGGCTTGATCGGCAATTGCCAGCTGGCATCGCTGATCGACGGCCAGGGCACGCATGTGTGGACGTGCCTGCCGCGCCCCGACGGCGATCCGGCATTCTGCGCACTGCTGACCGGTTCTGCGGCACCGGGCGGGAAGGGCCGGTGGAGCGTGGAGTTGGTCGAGCAGGTGTCCGCCAGCCAGACCTACGAGCGCAATACTGCGATTCTTGAAACCACGCTGGCCGATGCTGGCGGCGCGGTGCTGTCGATCACCGATTTCTGCCCGCGTTTCCGCCAGTACGGTCGCAGTTTTCGTCCCGCCGCGCTGGTGCGCATCGTGCGGCCGCTGGCGGGCCGTCCGCGGATGCGCATGGCGCTGTCGCTGATGGAAAACTACGGCGAGCACGAGCGTCAGGCGATCAGCGGCTCGCACCACATCCGCTACACGGGCGGCGACTTTGATTGGCGGCTGTCGACGGATGCGAGCATTGCGGCCATCCAGGAGCAGCGCGTGGCGGTGCTCGAGTACCCGCTGGCCTTCATCCTGGGGCCGGACCAGAGTGTGCAGGAATCGGTGCCGATGCTGGCACAGCGCTGGCTTGATTCGACGCGGGAATACTGGAACGACTGGGTGCGCAGCCTTGCAGTGCCGTTCGAATGGCAGGAGGCTGTGATCCGCGCGGCCATCACGCTCAAGCTTTGCAGCTACGAGGACACCGGCGCCATCATGGCGGCGATCACGACCTCGATCCCCGAGAGTCCCAACAGTGGCCGCAACTGGGACTATCGATACTGCTGGATCCGCGACTCCTATTTTACGATCCAGGCGCTCAATCGGCTGGGCGCCACGCGCACCATGGAGGGCTATCTGCACTTCCTGCAGAATCTGACGGCGACGCCGCCACTGAAGCTGCAGCCCTGCTATGCGATCGACGGCGGTGTCCGGCTCGAAGAAACCGTGGTGAAGCAATTGCCCGGCTACCGTGACATGGGACCGGTGCGCGTCGGCAACGCCGCCTATGCGCAGGTGCAGATTGATGTCTATGGCGCCGCCGTGCTGGCCGCCACGCAGAGCTTCTTCGATGAGCGCCTGGTGCGGCCGGGCACCCAGGCGCTGTTCGAGGCGCTGGAGCCGCTCGGCGAGCTGGCGGTCGCAGTGTTCGGCACTCCGGATGCGGGTCTGTGGGAGTATCGCGGCCACGCCGCGGTGCATACCTATTCTTCCTCGGCGTGCTGGGCGGCAGCCGATCGCCTGGCGCGCATCGCCGTCCGCCTGGATCTCCCAGAGCGTGCTCGCTATTGGCGCGCGCACGCCGATGACATGTCGCGGCGAGTCCTGGAGGCCGCCTGGTCGCAGGAACTCGGCAGTTTCACATCCACCTTTGAAGGCGACGGCGTGGATGCAAGCCTGCTGCTGCTGGCGGAGCTGGGGTTGGTCGCGTGGACCGACCCGCGATATGTCGCCACCGTCGAGCGGATCGGTGCGACGCTGCGTCGCGGTCCCTTTCTGGCGCGCTACGTGGAGCCGGATGATTTCGGCGTCCCGCAAGCGGCCTTCAGCGTCTGCACGTTCTGGTACATCAATGCGCTCTGGTATACCGGCGCACGCGAGCGGGCGCGCGCGCTGTTCGAGGAGATGCTTCGTTGCCGCAACAGTCTCGGACTCATGTCCGAGGATCTCTCCCCGCGGGATAGCGAGCCGTGGGGTAACTTTCCGCAGACCTACAGCATGGTGGGCATCGTCGTCTGTGCCATGCGGCTGTCTCACTCCTGGGAGGATGCGCTGTGAGTCGATTGGTCGCGGTCTCCAATCGAATCGCCATCCCCGGCAATGCCGGTCCGCCGGGCGGCCTGGCTGTTGGGCTGCTGTCGGCGCTGCGTCAGTCCGGCGGCGTCTGGTTCGGCTGGAGCGGCACCACCAGCGATGCGCCCTCCGCCGAACCCGAGAGCATCGAGAAGGAGGGTGTCCGCTACCTCACCATCGAACTGCCGACGCGCCCGTTCGAGCAGTACTACAACGGCTTCTGCAACTCGACACTCTGGCCGCTGCATCACTATTTTCCCGGAGCGTTTCGCTACGACGCCGGAGAATTCGAGGCCTATCTTGCCATCAACCGGATGTTTGCCACCGCGTTGTCGAAGCTCATCGAGCCCGGCGACACCATCTGGATTCACGACTATCAGCTGATGCCATTGGGCGCCATGTTGCGTGCGCAGGGCGTGCAGGCGCGTATCGGCTTCTTTCTGCACATTCCCTATCCGAACATCGCGCTGCTGCGCGTGCTGCCGGTCTACGCCGAGCTGGTGCGCGATCTGTGCCAGTACGATCTGCTCGGCTTTCAGACTGCCGAGGACCTGGAAGGATTCCAGTCGGCCGTGAACTCGGTGTTTTCGCAGGAGGCCTTGATCGGCAGCGACCAGATCCAGCTCGCCGGCCGGCGTGTGCGCACGGGCGTGTTTCCGATTGGCGTCGATGTCGAGGAGATCGCGGCGCAGTCGGCGGCGGCCGCGCACGGCGATGAGCAGGTCAAGCGCCTGATCGCGGGTCTGCTCGGCCGAAAACTCATGCTCGGCGTCGATCGGCTCGACTACAGCAAAGGACTGGTCGAGCGCTTCGCCTCCTATCGCACGCTGCTCGAGTCCAGCCCGGAGCTGCTGGGCCGGGTGACCTACATCCAGATCGCGCCGCTCAGTCGCACCAACGTGGCCGCCTATGCCGATATCCGCGACGCGCTGGAGCACGCGGCGGGCCAGACCAATGGTCAGTACGCGGACACGGACTGGACGCCGGTGCGCTACCTCAACAAGGACTTTCCGCACGACACGCTCAGTGGCTTCCTGCGCGTGGCCAACGTCGCGGTCGTGACGCCGCTGCGCGATGGCATGAACCTGGTCGCCAAGGAATTCGTGGCCGCGCAGGATCCCGAAGATCCGGGCGTGCTGGTGCTCTCGAGCATGGCCGGGGCGGCGCGCGAACTGCTGGACGCGCTGCTGGTGAATCCCTACGACCGCAGCGCCGTGGCGCTGGCGCTCAAACAGGCGCTTGCCATGCCGCTGAGCGAGAGACGCGCGCGCCACGCGGCGATGCTCAAGGTGCTCAGGGAAAATTCCATCACGCGCTGGCACCGCTCGTTCATTGCGCGGCTCGAAGGGGAGTAGAGACCAGAAAGGTGCGCAGTCGCTCGGCCGCCTCCACGCACTGCGCCACGGCCGGCACCAGCGAGATGCGCACGCGGCCGCGACCGGGGTTCTGTCCGTGCGCGTGGCGCGACATGAAACTGCCGGGCAGCAAAATCAGATGGGTGCGCTCATAGAGGGCACGCACGAACTGCGCATCATCATCGGGGGTTTGCGCCCATAGATAGAACGCGCCGGCGGGGCGTTCCACCGGCAGCAGCGGCTGCAGAATCGGCAGCACCTGTTCGAATTTTTCCCGGTAGAGCCGCCGGTTGGCGCTCACGTGGGCATCGTCGTTCCAGGCCTCGATGCTGGCGAGCTGGGTCGGCACAGGCATGGCGCAGCCGTGATAGGTCCGATACAGCAGGAAGCGCTGCATCAGTGCCGCATCGCCGGCCACCAGGCCTGAGCGCAGCCCCGGCAGGCTCGAGCGCTTGGAGAGACTATGGAACACCACGCAGCGACGGAACTCCGTATTGCCGGCGAGTGCCGCTGCCTGCAGCAGGCTGGGGGCGGGCTCGGACTCGTCCAGGTACAGATCGATATAGCATTCATCCGCGGCCACGATGAAATCGTGCCGTTCGGCAAGTTCGAGCGCTGAGCGCAGGTCCGCCAGCGACAGCACCGCACCGGTGGGATTGCCGGGGGAGCAAAGGATCAGCAACTGGCAGCGCTTCCAGATGGCGGCCGGCACGCTGGCAAGGTCGGGGCGAAAGTCATTCTCCGCCGTGGTGTTCAGATAGTACGGCTCGGCACCCGCGAGCAATGCACCGCCCTCGTAGATCTGGTAGCCGGGATTCGGCATGGCCACGAGCGCATCGGTCCGGTCATCCACGACCGCCTGGATCAGGGCAAACAGCGCCTCGCGGGTGCCGTTCACAGGCAATACCATGGATTCCGGGTCGAGTCGCACGCCGGCGGGCAGGCAGCGTCGCTGCAGCGCCCCGGCCATTGCAGCGCGCAGCGCCGGCAGGCCGCGCGTGGCGGGGTAGCTGTCGAGCTGGTGCAGATGGCGCGCCAGCGCCGCGAGCACGAAGGCCGGCGGTTCGTGGCGTGGCTCGCCGATCGAGAGCGAGATGCTGCTGAGGCCCGCGGGCGCCACCGCATCCGCCAGCAGCGCCCGCAGACGCTCGAACGGGTACGCCTGCAGGCGCGCCAGGTTCGGATTCATGTCAGCCGTTGATCGAGCGCGTCGGTCAGCCGCACGCGCAGGCGCTCCGCTGTGGACTCATCCAGGGGTTGCTGGGTTCGATCGGTGACGTAGAACACGTCCTCGGCACGTTCGCCGAGAGTGCTGATCTTGGCGGCGTGCAGATCCACGCGCTCCTCCCACAGGACCTTGCCGACATCGCACAACAATCCCGGGCGGTCCGCCGCCACCAGTTCCAGCACCGAGCGGCGGTTGCGCTCGTCCATGCTGATGCTGATCTGGGTCGGCGTTTTAAATACGCGCATCTGGCGGGTTGCGCGCCGCGACACCGCCAGCGGCGCTTCCTCGGGCCGCCGCAGCGAACCCCAGAGGGCGTGTTCGATCTCGGCGCGCCGTTCGGCATCGCCGATGGCCGAGCCGTCTTCTTCGAGCACGTGATAGGAGTCGAGCGAAAAACCATTGCCCACCGGCGTGATGCGGGCCTCCAGAATGTTGAGGCCCAACTGATCGAGCACCGCGGTCGCGCGCGCGAAGCCATGACGCCGATGCGGCGCGTAGATCATGACGGCGGTAGTACCCAGTTCGCTCTGCGGCTCCACCGAGACCAGCGCTTCATCCTCACTGGACTCGCTCGCGGCCGCCAGTGCGCGCGTATGCCGCGCGATTTCCTCCGGCGCGTGACGCAGGAAATAGACCGTCGGCAGGTGGGTCCACGCGCGATCGATGGCCGCGGGCAGCATGCCCGCGCCGCGCAGCAAGCTCCGCGCGCCGTCCTGATGCTCGCGTATCAGCTCATCCTGATCCACCGGGGTTTCCAGTCCGCGGCGCAGCGCGCGTTTCACCCGCTCGTAGAACTCGTGGAACAGCGCCGCCTTCCACGAGTTCCACAGTTTTGGATTGGTGCCGCGCACATCGGCGCAGGTGAGCACGTAGAGGTAATCGAGATGCGATTCGTCGCCCACCTTGCGGGCGAATTCACTCACCACCTGCGGGTCGCCGATGTCCTGCTTCTGCGCGGTCATCGACAGCAGCAGATGATTCTTGACCAGCCATGCTACCAGCCGCGCGTCGTAGCGGGAGAGGCCCTGTTCCAGGCAGAACGCTTCGGCGTCGACCGCGCCCAGATCGGAGTGATCGCCGCCGCGCCCCTTGGCGATGTCGTGAAACAGCGCCCCCAGGTACACGATCTCCGGCTTTGGCAGCTGCTGCATGATGGCCGAGACCAGCGGCAGTTCGTGATCGAATTCGCTGATCGAGAGGCGCCGCAGATTGCTGACCACGAACAGGGTGTGCGCATCCACCGTGTAGGCGTGGAACAGGTCGTACTGCATGCGCCCGACCACGCGGCCGAAGGCCGGGATGTAGCGGCCCAGTACGCCGTAGTCGTTCATGCGCCGCAGCTCATGCGTGACCCCGCGCGGCGCGCGCAGGATCTCGAGGAACAGCCGGTGATTGCGCGGGTTCTGGCGGAATTCCTCGTCGATCAGCCACAGGTTGCGGGCCACGGCACGGATGGTGCCGGCGCGCACGCCGCGGATCTGCGGGTTCTGCTGCAGCAGCACGAACAACTCCAGCAGCGCCGAGGGCCAGCGCGCGAACACATCCTCATTGACCGCTTCGAGGTAGTCGTTGCGGACCAGGAAGCGTGGATTGAGCGGTTGCGGTGGCGCGCGATCGCTGAGGATGGCCTCGCGAAACAATTGCAGCAGCAGCTCGTTGACCAGTGCCACGTCCATGGCGGTGCGGTAGTAGCGCTGCATGAGCTGCTCGACCGCCAGCGTGTAGGAGGCATCCTCGTAACCGAAACTGTGGGCCAGCTTGATCTGGTAGTCGAACAGCAGCCGGTCCTCGTGGCGTCCGGTGAGCGCATGCAGCCCGAAGCGGACTTTCCAGAGAAAGGACTGCGCCTGCTTGAGGCGCCGCAACTCCGAGGGCGTCAGGAAGCCGAGCGTCACCAGCTCATCGAGCGTTTCGGCGCCGAAGTGGCGCTTGGCCACCCAGGCGATGGTGTGAATGTCCCGCAGACCGCCGGGGCCGGTCTTTACATTCGGCTCGAGGTTGTAGGCGGTGTCGTTCGCCTTGAGATGACGCTCGTGCTGCTCGCGCACCTTGGCTTCGAAGAATTCGCGCACCGGCCAGATACGATCCGGGGCCAGGGCGATGCGCATCTGCGCCAGCAGCTCGGCCGAGCCGGCCACGCGCCGCGCCTCCATGAGCGTGGTCATCACGCCGACATCGGCGGCGCTCTCCTCGGCGCATTCGGCCACCGTTCGCACGCTGTGACCGACTTCCAGCCCGATGTCCCACAGGAAGGCCACCAGCTGCTCGAGGACGGCGCGCTCATTCTCGGCCAGCGGCGCGGGCACGAGCACCAGGATATCGACGTCCGAATACGGGTGCAGCTCATCGCGCCCATAGCCGCCAACCGCGACCAGCGCCAGCCGCGCGGCCAGATCGGGCGGCAGACGCTGGCGCCAGAGCGTGCGCAGCATCAGATCGGTGAAGCGGGCGCGGGCGCGCACCAGCGCCTCGACCGGTTCCTCCTCGGCGAAGCGCGCGCTCAGCTCCGCCTGGGCCTGCCGCAGCAGGGCGCGGCAGCTCTCGGCGGCGCCGTGCGTTTCGGCCAGCACGGCAGGCAGCCGATTCAGCAGCGGCCAGTCCAGCGCCGCCGCTGTCTCAGGCGGCGCATCGTCCAGCACCGAAGGATCGGTTACGGCCATCAATGGGCGGCGCGAGGGCTTAGCGTCAGCACTTCGTGCCCGGTAGGCGTCACCAGGACCATGTGCTCCCACTGGGCCGAGAGGGAATGATCCTTGGTCACCACCGTCCAGCCGTCGGGCAGCACCCGCACATGACGCTTGCCGGCGTTGATCATCGGTTCGATCGTGAACACCATCCCGGCGCGGATCTCGAGGCCGGAATCGGGCTCGCCGTAATGCAGGATCTGCGGATCCTCGTGATACACGCGACCGATGCCATGACCGCAGTATTCGCGCACCACCGAGAAGCCCTGTGCTTCCGCCAGGCTCTGGATGGCATGGCCGATGTCCCCCAGGTGGGCGCCCGGGCGCACCAGCTCGATGGCACGCCACATGGCGTCCTTGCACACCTCGGCCAGGCGCTGTCCGAGCACCGGCGGCTTGCCGACGAAGTACATGCGGCTGGTATCGCCGTGGTAGCCGTCTTTGATGACCGCGACGTCGATGTTGAGAATGTCGCCGCTCTTGAGACGGCGCTCATTCGGGATGCCGTGGCAGACCACATGGTTGACCGAGGTACAGACGGTCTTGGGAAAGCCGCGGTAGCCGACATTGGCCGGTATCGCCTTTTGCACATTGACGATGTAGTCGTTACATATCTGGTCGAGCTCATCGGTGCTCATGCCGGGCGCCACATGCTCGCCGATCATGTCGAGCACGTCCGCCGCAAGGGCGCCGGCGATCCGCAGCTTTTGCTGCTCTTCGGCCGATTTCAGGGCGATCTGTGTGGTGCGGAGCATGGGGTGTTCCAAGGGTGCCTAAAGCATTGTTCAGGCTGGAACTTCATGGTATAAAGCGCGGCCTTTTTTGGCAATGCAATCCACACGCGCATCGTGAACCTGTGACCGGGTGTCCGATTTTAATCGGATCGTCGTCAGGGATGCGCGGAGGCCATAACCCGACATAGGAGTTGACAGATGCCCAGCGTGTCGATGCGACAGATGCTGGAAGCGGGTGTTCATTTCGGACATCAGACCCGCTTCTGGAACCCGAAGATGGAACCCTTCATTTTCGGCGAACGTAACAAGATCCATATCATCAATCTTGAGAAGACTGCGCCGCTATTTGCTGATGCGGCAACGTTTATCAAGCAGATCGTGGCCGATGGCGGCACCGTGCTGTTCGTCGGCACCAAGCGCTCGGCGCGCGATGCCATCCAGAAAGAGGCCCTGCGGGCCTCCATGCCCTATGTCAACCAGCGCTGGCTGGGCGGCATGCTGACCAATTTCAAGACCATCCGAGGCTCGATCAAGCGCCTCGGAGAGCTGCAGGATCTGGCCGCGTCCGGCGCGCTGGATAAGCGCGGCAAAAAGGAAGCCACGCAGCTGCGGCGCGAGATGATCAAGCTCGAGCGCAGCCTCGGTGGCATCAAGAGCATGGAAGCGCTGCCGGACGCCTTGTTCGTGATCGATGTGGGTCACGAGCACATTGCCATCCACGAGGCCAAGAAGCTTGGTATCCCGGTCGTGGCGGTGGTCGACACCAACTGCTCGCCCGATGGCATTGATCACGTCATTCCGGGCAACGACGATGCCATGCGTGCCATCGTGCTGTACGCGGCTGCGATCGCCGATGCCGTTCTCGACGGCAAGTCCTCGGTGCCGCAGGTTGCGGTGGGCGAGGACGAATTCGTCGAGCTGGACGAAGAGGGCAACCCGCGCCGCAAGAGCGGCAAGCCCGCGCGCGCGCGTCCGGCCGCCGCCGTGCGCAAAAAGGCGCCCGTGCGCCGCCGTCCTGCCATCGCCCCGCCGGCCGCTGCCACGGCAGGCGCCGGTGCCGCGGGGGCGCTGGCCGCCACGGTGACTGCGGTGCCGGCCGACGAGGCGGCACTGGACGCGGAGCTCGATGAGACGCCCGATGTGCGTGTGCCCGATGCAGCCCCCTCGACCATGGGTCTGAAGCGCCGCACCAATACGGGCCCCGCGCGTCGTCCACGCAACGGTGGGGCCTGATATGAGCGTCACGGCAGAAGCAGTGCGACAGCTGCGCGAGCGCACTGGCGCGGGCATGATGGAATGCAAGAAGGCGCTGGTCACGACCGCGGGCGATCTGGATGCCGCCGCCGAGCTCATGCGCAAGCAGGGGCTCGCCAAGGCTGACAAAAAGGCGGCGCGCGTCGCCGCCGAGGGCGTCATCGTGGTGGAGCGATCGACCGACGGGCGGGCGGCCGCCATGGTTGAGCTCAATTGCGAAACCGACTTCGTGGCACGGGAGCAGGACTTCCGCAATTTCGCCGCCGACCTGGCGCGCCTGACCCTGGCCGGACGACTGGTCGACGTGCAGGCGCTGCTCGCGGCGGAACTCGTGGCCGGAGAGAGCGTCGATGAACGCCGCCGCGCCCTGGTGGCCAAGATCGGGGAAAATATCAGCGTCCGCCGTACCGTGGTGCTCGAGACCAGCGGCGTACTCGGCGCTTATGTACACGGCACCCGCATCGGCGCGCTGATCGCACTGGAAGGCGGGTCGGCCGCCCTGGCGCACGATCTGGCCATGCACGTGGCGGCCAGCAATCCGCGCTACATCAGCGCCGCCCAGGTGCCGCCCGAGGTGGTTGCCAAGGAGCGCGAGATCCTGGCCGAGCAGGCCTCCAAAGAGGGCAAGAGCCCGGAGATCATCGCCAAAATGATCGAGGGCCGCCTGCGCAAGTCGCTCAACGAAATCGTGCTGCTGGGCCAGCCGTTCGTAAAGGATCCCGAGCAGACCGTCGAAAAGCTGCTCAAGGGCGCGGGCGCCACGGTGCTGCGCATCGAGCGCTTCGAAGTGGGCGCCGGCATCGAGAAAAAGCAGTCGGATTTTGTCGCCGAAGTCATGGCGCAGGTCAGCGCCGCAGGCGGGCGCTAGACGGACGCTCCAACAGAAAAACCCCGCCGACCGCGGGGTTTTTTTCATAGGGAAACGGCACCATGAACCAAACCCAGGCCAAGTGCAGTCGCATCCTGGTCAAGCTCTCGGGCGAGGCGCTGCTGGGCCGTGCCGACTACGGCATCGATGCCGATGTCCTCAAGCGAGTGGCGGCCGAGATCCGGGACGTGCAGGCGCTTGGGATCGAGGTCGCCATCGTCATCGGCGGCGGCAACCTGTTCCGCGGCGCGGGTCTGGCGCGGGCCGGCATGGACCGCGTCACCGCGGACCAGATGGGCATGCTCGCCACGGTCATGAACGCGCTGGCACTGCAGGATGCGCTGGAGCAGCAGGGCATGCAGGCGCGGGTGATGTCGGCGATCCGGATCAACGAGGTGTGCGAGGACTTCATCCGCCGCCGCGCCATACGACACCTGGAGAAGGGGCGCGCCGTGGTCTTCGCGGCTGGCACCGGCAATCCTTTCTTTACGACCGACACCGCCGCGAGCCTGCGCGCCATCGAGATCGAGGCGCAGCTGCTGCTCAAGGCCACCAAGGTCAATGGCATTTTCTCCGAGGATCCCGTCAAGAATCCGGCCGCGACGCACTATCCGCGGCTCACCTACGACCGTGTGCTCGATGAGCGACTCAATGTCATGGATGCCACGGCGATCGTCATGTGCCGCGACTATCGGCTGCCGCTGCGGGTCTTCAACCTCGGTCATCCGGGGGATCTGCTGCGCATCATGCAGGGCGAGGACATCGGCACGTTGGTCACTAACGACTGAAGGCGCGCGCTATGCTCGAAGATCTCAAGAAAGACGCCATCGCACGGATGCAGAAGTGCGTGCAGGTATTCCAGGCTGATCTGAAGAAGCTGCGGACGGGGCGGGCGCATCCGAGCCTGATCGAGCACCTGAAGATCGACTATTACGGGTCCGATGTGCCGCTGCAGCAGGTGGCCAACGTCAGTATCGAGGATGCGCGCACGCTGCTGATATCGCCGTACGAGAAGGCCACGGTCGCGGCGATCGAAAAGGCCATTCACAAGTCGGATCTGGGCCTGACGCCCAATACCGCGGGCATGGTGATCCGCGTACCGCTGCCGCCACTGACCGAGGAACGGCGCCGCGACATCACCAAGTTGGTGCGCCAGGATGCCGAGAATGGCCGCGTGAGCATTCGCAACGTACGCCGCGATGTGATCAGCGATCTGAAAGAACTGCTCAAGGAAAAACTCGTCTCGCAGGACGAGGAGCGCCGTGGCGAGGAGGAGATCCAGAAGCTGACCGATCGCTTCGTCGGCGAAATCGATCAGCACCTGGCCGCCAAGGAAAAGGAAATCCTGCAGGTTTGAGCAGCGTAAGCACAGTCGCCGGGCCGACGCCGCTGCCACGGCATATCGCCATTGTCATGGACGGCAACGGCCGCTGGGCGCACGCACGCGGCGACACGCGCAGCGACGGGCATCGGGCCGGCGTCACGGCGGTGCGCATGGTGATCGAGGAATGCGCGCGCCACGCGGTCGAGGCGCTGACGCTGTTCGCTTTCAGCAGCGAGAACTGGGGTCGGCCGCGCGATGAGGTCATGAGCCTGATGTCGTTATTCGTCGAATCGCTCGAGGCGGAGATCGGGGAGCTGCACAGCAGCGGCGTGCGGCTGCGCTTCATTGGTGAGCGTGACGAGCTCGATCAGCGGCTGCGCGCGAGCATGGCCAGCTCCGAGCAGACCACGCGGGTCAATACCCGGCTCAATCTTCAGATAGCACTCAGCTATGGCGGTCGCGCCGACATCGTCGCGGCCACGCGGCGGCTGTCCGAGCGCGTGCGGCGGGGCGAGATCGGCGCAGAACAGATCGATGAAACCTCGTTCGGTGCGGCGCTGGCGCTGGGCGGGCTGCCCGATCCGGACCTCTTCATTCGCACCGGCGGCGAGCAGCGCATCAGTAATTTCCTGCTCTGGAACCTGGCCTACACCGAGCTCTATTTCACCGAGTGCCTGTGGCCGGATTTCGACGCAGCGAACTTCGAGGCGGCGTTGCAGCACTTTGCCTCGCGGCGGCGACGTTTTGGCCTGACCGAAGCGCAGATCCAGAGCATCGCCTGATGCTGCGATCCCGCATTATCACCGCGCTGGGGCTGGCACTGCTGTTGGTGATCGCGATCCTGTATTCGCCGCCGCAGGTGACGGCCGCCATTTTAAGCCTGATCCTGCTGATCGGTGCCTGGGAGTGGTCAGGATTTCTGGCCGTGCGGCCGACCTGGCGCGTGCTCTACGTGGTGCTGCTGATCGGGGGCGGCCTTGCGGGGTTTTTCTGGACGCTGGATGCGCGCAGTTTCGCCTGGACCATGGCGGTGGCGGTCGTGTGGTGGTTGCTGGCATTGCTCTGGATTGTGAGTGCACCGCAGCGCGGCGGCGGCTACAGCGCCGCATTGGCCGGCGTGCTGGCATTGCTGCCCACCTGGATCGCGCTGGTGCACATCGATGCGCTCTGGCCGCAGGGCGCGCAGTGGACGCTCTTTATCCTGGCGCTGAGTTTCGCCGCCGATACCGGCGCATTCTTCGCCGGGCGGCAATTCGGCCGATTGCCGCTGGCGCCGCGCGTGTCGCCGAAGAAGAC
>Ga0181531_10000291_pt1 | contig 35271 bp, 38 predicted proteins | sample PEATcosm2014_Bin_38_FD_119743 | JGI IMG/M metagenome (GOLD analysis project Ga0181531, IMG submission 119743) | Peatland microbial communities from MTU Mesocosm Facility, Houghton, MI, USA - PEATcosm2014_Bin11_10_metaG | ecosystem: Environmental > Terrestrial > Soil > Wetlands > Peat | place...
GCGCTGGCGCCGCAAGTGCACGCCCTGGCGCCGAGAGAAGCTGCGCGGCCGCGCGCAGCGTGGCGGCGCCGTAGGCGGCCGGGTGCGCGCTCAATGCCACCTCCGCGGCATTGCCCGCCGGCAGGATCAGCGCGTGCTCCGCCGCGCGCGCATGCAGCGCCGCCAGGAAAAGCCCGGCAACCGGTTTGAGCTCACCGGCCAATCCGAGCTCGCCATAGCACTCGAACGGGCGCGCCGGCGCCGGCGCCTGCCCGCTGGCAATCAGCAACGCCAGCGCGACCGGCAGATCGAAGCGGCCGCCCTGCTTGGACAGCTCAGCCGGTGCCAGGTTGACCGTGATGCGGCCGGCCGGAAACGCGTAGCCGGAACTCAGCAGCGCCGCGCGCACGCGCTCCCGGCTTTCGCGCACCACGGGTGCGGGCAGACCGACGATGGTGAAATTCGGCAGGCCGGGGCCCAGATGGACTTCAACCTGGATCAGCGGTGCCTCGAGCCCGAGTTGGGCGCGACTCAGGGCACGAGCAAAGCTCACTTCTCCGCCAGCCGCTTCTCGAGCACCGCGATGCGCTCCTCGAGCTGGGTGAGCGCCGCGCGCGTGCGCTCGAGCACGCGGGTCTGCACCTCGAACTCCTGCCGCGTGGTCAGGTCGAGCTTCCCCAGCGATGCCTGGAGCACCGCGCGAAAGTTGCTCTCGATGTCACGCCGCAGCGTCCGGGCCGACTCGGGCAACCCCTCAAAAAGTCGGCGTGCGATATCATCCAGCCTTGAGTCGATACGTGGGCTTTCCATGTCTGTTCTCCTGGGGGGATGCACCGAAATCGGGCAGCGATAAAGCCCCGCGCATCCAAATGGATTCATTCGCTCCGGTGTTCACCTGTCAAGCGGGCGGTTTTATGCAGTTTGGTCCGTGGCATGCTTTCTGCACCGTTGCCTCAACGCGATTTGCGGCCAGACCTAAGATTACGCGTGCCAGCAAATCCACGGGCTTCCGTCTTCTCGGTCCGATCATCGCGAAATGCAAATCATGAAAATGATCACCGCGGTCGTGCGGCCTTTCAAGCTGGACGAATTGCGGCAGGCGATCGCACAGCTGGGCGTACAGGGCGTCACAGTCACGGAAGTATACGAGGCGCAATTTGGTCCGCGGGCCAAGGTCGAAATCGCCGTGGACGATTCGATCGTCGAACCGGTACTCGAGGCCATCGCCAATGTGTCCAGAACCGGCCGCGCCGGCGACGGCCGCATCCTGGTCGGCGAGCTCGAACAGGCCATCCGCATCCGCACCGGGGAAACCGGTCCGTCGGCCACATAGGAGTTGAAGTGATGTCCAGGCAGTCGCATGACGGCAGCGCGGAGCGCGGGTGCCGCTGGTTCCGGTCCGAGTCGCGTGCGCTGGCGCTGGCGCTGGCCGCAATGATTGCGCTGACGGCCGGGACAGCGCTGCTGCCGGTGAACTGCCAGGCCGAAGAGGCTGCCATGGCCACCGCGGCCACACCGCTCGTTGCCGCCTCTGCACCCACCGAGCCTTCCATCGTCACTTTCGACAAGATCAGCGCCGGCGATACGGCGTGGATGCTGACCTCCTCGGCGTTGGTGCTGATGATGACCGTCCCGGGCCTGGCGCTGTTCTATGCGGGCATGGTGCGAAAGAAAAACGTCCTCGCCACCCTCGTGCAGAGTTTCGCCATTACCTGCCTGGTGACCATCCTGTGGTGGCTGGTGGGCTATTCACTGGCCTTCACGCCCGGGACCCCCGGCACCACGCGCTTCATCGGCAGCATGGGCCACTCGCTGCTGAACGGTGTCGTCTATCTGCACGATGCGGGCAAACTCAGCGTCTCGCATCTGGGCACAACTATCCCTGAGTCCGTGTATGCGGTGTTCCAGATGACCTTTGCCATCATCACCCCGGCACTCATTTGCGGCTCGTTTGCCGAGCGCATGAAATTCTCGGCCATGCTCTGGTTCATGGGGCTGTGGCTGATCCTGGTGTACTGCCCGATCGCGCACTGGGTCTGGGAACCCTCGGGCTGGCTCGCGCAGAAGGGCGTGCTCGATTTCGCCGGCGGCACCGTCGTGCATATCAATGCCGGCATCGCGGGCCTTGCCAGCGCTCTCATGCTCGGCAAGCGCCAGGGCCTCGGGCGCGAATCGATGGCGCCGCACAATCTGACTTACACGGTGATCGGCGCCTCGCTGCTATGGGTGGGCTGGTTCGGCTTCAACGCCGGATCCGCGGTGGCCGCAGACGGACGCGCCGGCATGGCTTTTCTGGCAACGCAGATGGCCACCGGCGCCGCGGCACTGGCCTGGATGTTCACCGAATGGGCAACCCACGGTAAACCCAGCGTGCTGGGCATCGCCTCGGGTGCGGTCGCGGGACTGGTAGCCGTCACGCCGGCTTCCGGCTACGTCGGGCCCTCGGCGGCCGTCCTCATCGGACTGGTGGCCGGAGTCGTCTGCTACTTCAGCGCCACCTCGGTCAAGAAGTTCTTCGGCTACGATGATTCCCTCGATGCCTTTGGCGTGCACTGCATCGGCGGCATCGTCGGGGCGCTGCTGACCGGAGCGCTGGTCAGCAAGGAGATCAGCGGCGTGGACGGCTCGGTGGTCACGCAGCTCTGGGGTGTGCTGACCACCCTGATCTACGGGTTCTTCATGAGTATGGCGATCCTGTGGGTGGTAGACCTGCTGGTCGGCCTGCGTGTGTCCCCCGATGAGGAGCGCGAAGGTCTTGACATCACGCAGCACGGCGAGAGCATCGAATAGGGCCCCGCGAATAGCCCCCGAATGTGACGCGGGTCACCCCACGGAGCTAAAGTATGGCCGGATACTAGGACTCTCTGGGAGGCCCTTTCGATGCGCCAAGTCGCCGTTGCTACCCTCATCATGTCGCTGGTGACCTCGCTGGCCATTGCTGTGGCGCACGCCGATGTCTATCGCTCGGTCGACGCACAGGGGCAGGTGCACTACAGCGACACACCGACCCCCGGCGCCGAGCTCGTGCACGTGCAGCGCGGCGGCGGCGGTCTCGCGCCGAGCAGCAGCTCGCTCGCTGCTTCCGCTAAATCGAGCAGCTCCAGCTCCAGCAGCAGCGCACCAACCCCACCGCAGACCGTCGCCAAAGCCAACGCCCAGGTGCAGGACACGCTGGCGAAACAGGCCACGGAAAAAGCCGTGCAGCAGGATCTCGAGCAGACCCGTGCCGACCAATGCACCAAGGCCAAGTCCGACTACGAGGCGGCCATCGCGGCGCGCCGCATCTATAAATCCGGCACCGACGGCGAACGCCAATATCTCACCGACGATGAAGCCGAGCAGCAGCGAGTCAACCTGCACCAGGCCATGGACACTGCCTGCGGCAGCTGACGCCCGCGGCTAACGCCCGCCCTCCCTCGATCGGTTATGCTCTGCGCATGCGGATCGAGTTCACCAAGATGCACGGGCTCGGCAACGACTTCATCATCTTCGATCTGCCCGCCGATGCGCCCATGCCCAGCGGCCATCAGTGGCGCGCGCTCTCCAACCGGCACACCGGCATCGGCTTCGATCAGGCGCTGGTATTGCAGCCGCCGCGACGCCAGGGAACTGACGCGTTCTATCGCGTGTTCAACGCCGACGGTACCGAAGTCGAGCAGTGTGGCAACGGCGCCCGCTGCGTGGCGGCGCTGGTGCATCGACGGAACGGACGCAACGGGCACAACGGCGACACGGTGTCGATCGACTGCACCGTGGGTCCCATCCGGGCCCGCGTGCTCGCCGGCGACCTGGTATCGATCGACCTCGGCGTGCCGAATTTCGATCCCAAAAGCCTGCCATTCGATGTGCCGGCGCAGAACGCCAGCTATCGGCTGACCGCCGGCGGCGAGATCATCGAGATCGGCGCGGTCTCGATCGGCAATCCGCACGCGGTGCTGCACGTCGATTCGGTGGAGACTGCCCCGGTTGAACGCATCGGCCGCGCGCTGCAAAACAATGTGCATTTTCCGCGGCAGGTGAATGTAGGTTTCATGGAGGTGCTCGACACCTCGCACATTCGGCTGCGGGTCTATGAGCGCGGAGTCGGTGAAACGCTGGCCTGCGGCACCGGCGCCTGCGCCGCCGCCGTGGTCGGGCACCACCTCGGATTGCTCGGCACCGACGTCAATGTACATGTGACGGGCGGCGCGTTGAGCGTACACTGGGGCGGACCAGGGCAATCGGTCTGGCTCACTGGACCGGCGCAGCAATCCTTCGAGGGGCACGTCGAGATCTGATCTGACAAAGGGGATGACAGGATGACGAGCAATCAGGTGCGTGGTCTGGCCGTGGATTCGACCGAAGAGCAGACGGTTGCGCAATTCCTGCAGCAAAACCCCGACTTCTTCGAACGGCATCCGCAACTGTTGGCCCGCATGCGCCTGCAGCATCCGCGCAATGCCTCGACCATCTCGCTGATCGAACGCCAGGTCGAAGTCTTGCGGGAAAAATTCGAGGCCCAGGAAGAGAAACTGGCCGATTTTGTGCGCGTGGCGCGCGCCAACAACGTACTGGCGGAGAAAATTCACCGCTTCACGCGCCGCCTGCTGTCCACCTCCAATCGCGGCGATGCCATCGGCCAGATCGAAGCCAGCCTGCGCGAGGACTTCGATACCTTTCACGCCGTGCTGGTGCTCTCCGCCAGCCACGAACCGCTGGTCCCCGATGCGGATCGCTTCGTGCGCACGGTCACGGCCGATGACGTCAATTACCGCAGCTTCGAGACCCTGTTCACCGCCGCCAAGCCGCGCTGCGGCCAGATCCGCGACAGCCAGCGCGAATTTCTGTTCGGCGGTGCCGGGGTCGAGATCGGTTCCGTGGCGCTGATACCGCTGTCCGGCAATCCCGCGCCCGGCCTGCTGGCCCTGGCCAGCGTCGACCGCGACCGCTTCCACCCGGGCATGAGCACCGAATTTCTCTCGCGCATGGGCGAGCTGATCAGCGATGCGCTCGCGAGACCATTGCCGCCCACCAAAATCGTCAGCTAGGGTGTGACGCCCAAGGCTCTGCAGTGGCTCGAGCGTTTCGAGCGCTACCTGGCCACTGAACGACGACTCTCGCCCCATACCCTGTCGGCTTATCGCCATGACCTTTCCGCTCTGAGGGATTGGTGCGATGGGAATGGCCTCACGGATTGGGGTCAGCTCGATCATCAGCACGTGCGCACCTTCGCGGCGCGCAGCCACGCGCGCGGCCTCAAGGGCCGCAGCATCCAGCGCCGCCTGGCGGCGCTGCGAACTTTTTTTTCCTTCCTGCAGCGCGAAGAGGCGATCCGACGCAACCCGGGCGTGGATGTGCCGGCGCCGAAAGCGCGCAAGCGCCTGCCCAACACGCTCGACGTCGATCAGATGGCGCGACTGCTGTCGTTTAAGCCCGCCAATGCGCTCGAAGTGCGGGATCTCGCGCTCATGGAGCTGTTCTACTCCGGAGGTTTGCGGCTGACCGAACTGGTAAGCCTCAAGCTGCGCGATCTCAACCTGGCCCAAGGCGAGGCCCGCGTGCTCGGCAAGGGCAAGAAGGAACGCATCGCACCGGTGGGATCCAAGGCCATCAAGGCGCTCGAACGCTGGATCGAGGAGCGCGCAGCGGTCGCGCGACCGGACTGCGAGGCCCTGTTCGTGGGTCGCAACGGCGGTGCCCTAAGCCCCCGCGCGGTACAGATACGCGTGGCCGCGCGGGCACGCGCGCAGGGCCTGCCACAGCGCGTGCACCCGCACCTGTTCCGCCATTCTTTCGCGACCCATCTGCTTGAATCCAGTCGTGATTTACGTGGGGTGCAGGAACTTCTGGGCCACGCCAACATCAGTACCACACAGGTCTACACTCATCTTGATTTCCAGCATCTTGCCCGCACATACGAAAAGGCCCATCCGCGCGCCAAACGCCGCGGTTGAGCAGTAGCGGATAAGCACTGGAGCAGTGCCGGATGAGCCCCCATATAAGCAGTACATGAGCGAAAAATTCGACCCCCACTCAACCACGATCCTGGCCGTACGTCGCGGCGGCGCCATCGCGCTCGGCGGTGACGGCCAGGTCACTCTCGGCAACACCGTCATGAAGGGCAATGCCCGCAAGGTGCGGCGTCTGTCCAACGGCAAGGTGCTGGCAGGCTTCGCCGGCGGCACCGCCGATGCGTTCACGCTGTTCGAGCGCTTCGAAGGCAAGCTCGAAAAGTACGGCAACCTGACACGCGCGGCCATCGAACTTGCCAAGGACTGGCGCGCCGATCGCTACCTGCGCCGGCTCGAGGCGCTGCTGCTGGTCGGCGATCCGCTGAACCTCTTCGTCATCTCCGGCAACGGCGATGTCATCGAGCCGGAATTCGAAGCCGTGGCCATCGGTTCGGGCGGACCGTTCGCGCAGGCCGCGGCGCGCGCGCTCACCGAAAACACCGAGCTGGATGCGCGCACTATTGTTGAACGCTCGCTCGGCATCGCCGCCGACATCTGCATCTACACCAACCGCAATCTCGTGATCGAAGAGCTGCGTCCGTGACCCCACAAGCCATCGTCCAGGAGCTCGACAAGCACATCGTCGGGCAGGCCGCGGCCAAGCGCGCGGTCGCAATCGCGCTGCGTAATCGCTGGCGCCGCATGCAGGTGGACGAATCCCTGCGCCAGGAGATCACGCCCAAGAACATTCTCATGATCGGTCCGACCGGCGTCGGCAAGACCGAGATCGCGCGCCGCCTCGCCCGCCTGGCACAGGCGCCGTTCGTGAAGGTCGAGGCCACGAAATTCACCGAGGTCGGCTACGTCGGTCGCGAAGTCGATTCCATCATCAAGGACCTGGCCGACGTGGCGGTCAAGATGATGCGCGAAATCGAACTCGCGCGCGTGCGCGACGGCGCGCGCGCCGCGGCGATCGAACGGGTGCTGGATGCGTTGCTGCCGCGGCCGCACCGCATGGGATTTTCCACCGATGAGCCGGTGCAGTCGCGCGATGCCGACACGCGCAGCAAACTGCGCGAGATGCTCATCGCCGGTCAGATCGATGAGCGGGAAGTCGAAATCGAAGTGCGCTCCTCCGGCGCCGGCGTCGACATCATGGCGCCTCCGGGCATGGAGGAGATGCAGCAGCAGCTGCAGTCCGTGCTGTCCAATCTCGGCGGCAACCGCACGCGCACGCGGCGCGTCAAGGTGAGCGAAGCCCTCAAACTCATGATCGAGGAGGAGGCCGGCAAGCTCATCAACGAGGAAGAACTCAAGGCCCGCGCGCTCAACAATGCCGAGCAGAACGGCATCGTCTTCATCGATGAGATCGACAAGATCGCGCGCCGCCAGGAAACCGTCGGCGCCGATGTCTCACGCGAGGGTGTGCAGCGCGATCTGCTGCCGCTGGTGGAAGGCTGCAGCGTCAACACCAAGTACGGCTCGATCAAGACCGACCACGTGCTGTTCATCGCTTCCGGCGCGTTCCACATGTCCAAGCCCTCGGACCTGATCCCGGAGCTGCAGGGCCGCTTCCCGATCCGCGTCGAACTGGAATCGCTGACCGTGGACGACTTCGTGCGGATTCTCACCGAGCCGGATGCCTCGCTGACGGCCCAGTACCGCGCGCTGCTCGAGACCGAACACGTCGCGCTCGAATTCACCACCGATGGTGTGCGGCGCATCGCCGAGATCGCGCACCAGGTCAACTCGCGCACCGAGAACATCGGCGCGCGGCGCCTGCACACCGTCATGGAAAGGCTACTGGAGACGATCTCGTTCGATGCCAGCGAACGCGCCGATTCCGCGCTGCGCGTGGACGCGGCATACGTCGATGAGCATCTGGGGGCCCTGGCGAAGGACGAGGACCTGAGCCGCTACATTCTGTAGCGCGAGCGGGCTGTAGGGCGGCCTGGCGTCAGGGGGCTCCGGTCTTCACCCAGCCGCTGCACCAGCCGGCAGCAGCGACGCTCTTTCCCGTGAACAGCGTGCATGAACCCATACCGCCGCCCGTGTCCTTATAGAGTCCACAATTGCCGCAGCGCGCTTCTGATTTAGCCGACTTTGTAACGTAGTCGCGCCCTCTGGCGGCCGGATCATTCGGATCCAGTGCCGGCAGCTCGGCACGAGCGGTCCCACTGACAAAGAGCCCTGCAACCGGAACCAGCGCGCCTGCAATCAGGCCGCCTCTCAGCAGAGCACGTCGTGTAATGACTCTAGTCATGCTCATGACCCCGCTGCAGGCTTACCAGGGCTGGATAGGAAAGAAGCGGGGGCGCTATTTCCGCGTGGCGGTCTTGGCAGCCGCGCGCTTCTTGGCCGTCGGGTCCTTGGGCCGGGACTTGCCAAATGAGCCCCGATAGATCTTGCCGCGCCGCGTTTTTCGATCCCCTTTACCCACTTCACGCTCCTTGAATACGGTTATTCCGCGGTGCCCCGGTGATCCCGGACCCCGCTCAAATGCGCGCGAAGTCTAACGCCTGGCGCTGCTGCCGAACAGCAGCAGGGCCGCTCCCACCACGATGGCGCCCACGGCTGCCCATTCCGGCACGTCCACGGACTCCTTTTTGGCGACCGACAGTTCCACCGAACCGATCTTCGCCTCGTGCGCATCCTTCGTGTAGCTGAAGTGGTGATACACCAGCCCGAGAATCCCGCCAGCGATCAGCACCGCGGCCAGCACTTTGATTCCGCTCATATGATTTCCCCATTCATGGTCAATGGAAGGTCAACGGCGCGGGAGTGTAACAGCGGCGTTTGAGGATAGCGCGTAAGCCCCGTCTGATTCGAACATCGGAGCGACGGCCTCAGTGTCCATGTCCCGTAAGGTCCACTATGGCCCGCAGTAGCCCTACACACAGACGAATTCGGAGAATCGACATGGCAGGCGAGACACTCAGCGGCTTCAGGGTGGCACTGTTAGCAACAGACGGTTTCGAACAGAGCGAGCTGATCGAGCCGCGCAGTGCGCTCCGTGATGCCGGCGCCGACACCGAGGTGATCTCCCTTAAGGGCGGCAAGGTGCACGGCTGGAGCAAAAAGGAATGGGCAAATGAACTCGAGGTCGATCAGACCCTCGATGAAGCCGATCCCAAGGAATACGACGCCCTGGTATTGCCGGGCGGCGTGATCAATGCCGATGCGCTGCGCATGGACCCCAGGGCCGTCGCGTTCGTCAAGGCCTTCGTCGACTTGGGCAAGCCCATGGGGGTGATCTGCCACGGAGCCTGGACGCTGATCGAGGCCGGCGGAGTGCGGGGGCGCAAGCTCACCTCGTGGCCGTCATTGAAGACCGATCTGCAAAACGCTGGTGCCAAATGGGTGGACGAGGAAGTGGTAGTCGACGGCCAGCTCGTCACCAGCCGCAAGCCCGACGACCTGCCGGCGTTCAATCGCGAGATCATCAGGCTCTTCGGGCAGGCACACGCGCCACTGGCGAGCGCCAGCGGGCTCCGGCGCTAGGCATCCGGACCAAAGCGGCAGTAGAGACGTCAATAGGTTCCTGAATTTGCTTTCTCGCGATGAAAGCAAATTCAGCAACCTATTGACGTCAAAACCCCGACATTGCTCTTGCGCCTGGCGCCGCAGCCACCCGCCATGGGTTAGGCTATGGGGACTCTCCACCCCGTGGTGTCGTTGCCGACCGATCTCGTTCCGCTCGCCGAATGGAAACTCGCTGACTGAGGCGCAGCATTCGAACCATGAAGCTCTCACAGCGAACTCAATCAGAATTTCGGCTGCGCCGCCTGCGTCGAGCGGAGCTCCCAGTTGATACCGTGGCGATGGCACGCTATCTGATCGGCAAGGTCGTGGTGCATGACACTGACGCCGGCAGATTGAGCGGGCGTATTGTCGAGACGGAAGCCTATCCGGTAGGTGATGCCGCCGGACATGCATTCCGCGGCATAACGCCGCGCAATCGGATTCTCTTTCTCGACCGCGGGCACGCCTATGTGTATCTCAACTATGGGATATCGTTCCTCCTGAATGTAACGAGCGAAGTGGCCGGCGTCGGTGGCGGAGTTCTATTGCGTGCGATCGATCCGTTGGAGGGCGTCGAAATGATGGCCGCATCAAACGGCGCCACACGCCTGGCCGACCTCGGCAGGGGCCCGGGCCGATTGACCAAGGCATTGCGGGTAGATCTCGCACAGAACGGATCGGACCTGTGCGCGGCGGGCCCGCTGTGGTTGGCCGCCACCTCGCAGAAGGTGGGCAGTATCGGCAAAAGCGTTCGCATCGGCATCACACGCGCTGCAGACAGACTGTTGCGCTTTTACGAGCGCGGCAATGTCCACGTGAGCGGTGTCAGCAAGCTGCGCCAATAGACTAAGAATCGTTGGGATGCATCGATTCGCCGCCAGCCCCTCACCGCTGGCGCTCGAGTTCCTCCACGGTACGCGGCCAGTCGTCCTTGAGCAGGCGCGACAGCGCACGATCGGCCAGCACGCGGTCCTCGGTCTGGCAGCGCGGACAGTAATTGGTCTCGTTTTCGGCATAGCGGATGCGCTGGACCTGCGTGCCGCAGACCGGACACGGCAGCTTGAATCGGCCGTGCACCGCCATCTCAGGACGAAACGCGGTCACGCCTTCTGGAAACTTGCCGTCCGCCTCCTGCCGCAGCCGCACGGTCCATTCCGTAAGGACTGCACGCGTGGCATCGAACAGCCGCGCGATCTGCGCGGCATCGAGCTTGAGCGTCAGCGCCAGCGGCGAAAGCCGTGCGCGATGCAGGATCTCATCCGAATACGCATTGCCGATGCCGCTGAACAGCTGCGGGTCGGTCAGCGCACGCTTGAGGGTGTGGTTCTCAGCGATGAGCCGCTGCGAAAAGGCCTCCGGCGTCGCGGGCAGCACGTCCAGGCCGCCAGGGTCGGCCGCGCCCAGTGCATTCCGGCCCTGGAGCAGATGCAGCGAGGCACGTCGCCGCGTGCCCGCCTCGGTCAGCGTCAGGGTGCCGCGGTCAAATTGAAACCGCGCCAGCGGCGCGCGGCCACGCGTCTTGCTGCCGCTGTCGAACCAGTGCAGGCGACCTGCGATCATCAGGTGCAGCACCAGCCACAGGTCGCCTTCCAGGCCGATGGCAATACGCTTGCCGACGCGGCGCAGTTCCCGCACCTCGCGCCCGAACGCGCTGGCCAACGGCGGCACCGCGGTTCGCAGCAGGAACGGGTTGTGCAGCGTGATCGACTCGAGGCGGGTGCCGACGATGCGCTGTTGCAGAGCCTCGAGGTAGACGGTCAGGTCAGGGAGTTCGGGCACCCTCTCATCCTACTATTCACGACAACGTCGCCCCGGTTCCCTCGATGGCCGCTAGCCGCGGGTAACACACGCGGCTAGCCGCCGGGCTACTCGTTGGTATGGAGCCGCCGTTCCACGCTCGTGCGGTGCACCAATCCGCGAACCGTGGCGCGCTCCGTGCTCTCGGTCTCGAGTACGACGAGGTGATGCACATTGGCGCCCTCGAAGATCTCCATCAGATCCCGAACCTTCGCCTCGCGCAGTGTCAGCCAGTCGATGGCGGGCATGTCCGCCGCCGCGGTCATGACCTCGGCCACACGAGAGGCGCTGCTGCGGCGCGATTGGCGGATATCGTCGGCTGTGATGAGGCCTACCACGGCCTGATCGCGCACCACCAGGAACGCCCTGACCCCCAGCCGAAACATGTCGTCCATGGCCGTATCGAGGTCGCACTCCTCGAACGTGGTAAGCGGCGGGTCACGGAGAAAATCCGTCATTGCGCGCACCGCAGGATCGGCGCTGCGCAGGCGTCGCGATTTGGATCGATGGCGCGTGGTCGGTGCGGCCATAAGGTCACTGCCGGGGACGAGCAGTTGGGTGTGGTACACGGGGACCTCCTGATATCGCGTTGTCTTCTCACAGACGGAACGCCACAGGTGAAGTTCAACGCTGTCATCGATTATTCACTGAACTTAATGATTTTCCGCAAATGGGCGCTTTCTGCAGCCGGCCTTGGGGTCCGACTGAAAAAAGTAGTTGCCATGGCAATCACAAATGCGATTTGTCGCCGCATACCGCGCATCTGCGGATTCGCGAAATCGCGGCGGGAAATTTCTACGGCCGGTCGAGAAAGTCGCTGACGATGGGATTAATCCATTCGGGCCGGCCTGAGAACGTGCCGTGATCGGTGCCGGGCAAAATGCACAATTCCGCCTGCGGCAGCGCGCGATAGATCTCCAGGGTGTGTTCGAGCCGGATGGCGTCGCGATCTCCCGACACCACGAGCACCGGCTTCTGAATCTTCGCGAGTACGTCCGGATTGAGCTCCGATTCGGTCGGGGATGTCAGCCACAGCTGCGTCAGTTTCTCATCGATGTTGCTGGGTTTCGGACTCTGCGCGGCAATCAGGCCCTCGCGATGCTCATCGGTCAGCCCCTCCGGAGCGATGTTCACGCCGCTGATCACGAGGCGCCGCACCAGTTCCGGATGGCGTGCCGCCAGCATCAGGGCCAGGATGCCGCCGTCACTGAAACCGACCACGTCGATGCGATGAATCTTCATGCCCCGCAGCAGTTCGGCGGTGTCCTGCATCATGCTGCTGTAGCTCAAGGGTCCCGGCACATCCGGCGTGCGGCCCTGCCCGACCTGGTCGGGTGCGATGATGCGGTGATGCTTCGAGAACAGTTCGATCTGCTGTTCGAAGGAATGCTCGCCGGAGTCGCCGCCGCCGTGCAGCAGCACCAGGGTACGACCGGTGCCCTGGACGGCGTAGTAGATGCGGTGACCGTGAATCCTGGCCCAGTGCCAGTTTTCGGGGGGTATGCCTGCGGGGGATTGCACCGGCAGCCATACTAGCATCGCCAGCGCGGGCCACAGGCGCAGGCGCAGGCGCCGGGAGCGCACTGGCGGCGGAGACGAACCGGTGCCGTCAGCCTCCGGATTCGGCAATGATGCTGTCGGCCAGTTCGTCGTAATTGTGGTCAAAATGGTGTCCGCCGGGCTTGCGTACGAGTTCGAATCCAGCGGCGGCGGGCAGCGTACACAGACTGTCCTTCGCTTCGTCTTCTCCATAAACGCACTGCAGCCGAATGGTTGACAGGGATTTGAGTTCTGGCTCGATCGGAATGGTCGCATCGCTCGCTTTGCCGACCCAGCCGGCGGGCGACACCTCGAAGGCCGTGGTGCGCTCCGGCGACAGCAGCGTGATCAGCCGGATGTCGGCGCGCACCTCGGCCGGCAGCCGGTTGACGATGAAGGGAATGACGTTGGCACCGAAGGAAAACCCGATCAGCACGATCTTTTCACCGCCCCAGCGGCGCTTGTAGCTGTGCACGATGCGCACCAGGTCGCGCGCGGCGGAATCCGGCTGTCGCGTTCGCCAGTAATAGCGCAGCACATCGACACCGACCACGCTCATGCCCTTGGCGCTGAGCACGCCGGCCAGGCTGCGATCCAGGTCCCGCCAGCCGCCGTCTCCCGAATAGAGCACCGCGATCACCTTCGAACGCCGCTCGTGCGCGGGCACTTCCACCAGCGGAAGATCCGACACACCGCTGCGCTGCCGCTCGGCCTCGATATCGTCCAGCGCCGCCGCATAGGTCGCTCGCAGCGTAAGCCCCTGCGGTGCGGTCGCGGGTGCGGCTTCGGATGCGGGTTCGCCCGGCAGGCTGGCGACGAAGGCGCGCGATGCGGGGCTGGCAGCCGCGCTGAGCCAGATGCGCGCGGGCACGTTCGGGCCCAACGCGTCGGCCCGCAGCTGCTGCAGGCCATCGCCAACCGGCGTCGCGCGGTTCTCGCACACGGGCGGTGTGAAGTGGAACCGAGGCTCGGGATCGAGAATCACGGCGGCACCGATCGCAAGTACCGGTGCGCCGACCTGGCCCAGGTAGGCCAGCGTGGCGCCCACGCCGCGCCCGAGCACGATCGGCTCGTAGTCGTGCGCCGTGCCGACCGTACGTTCCTGCACGCGGCTGAAATCCTCGAACAGGCCGGGAAAGAAGACGCAGCCCTTGGCGTGCTGGTTCAGATAGTCGAGCAGTCGCGGCGTGTCGATGCCGAGCACATAGTTATTGCGCGCGGCGTAGCTCCATGCCGTCCATTGATCGGCACGAGTCCAGCCTTCCGCTCCGGACAGCACATAGACGACACCGCGCTCGTGTACCCAGGGCGGAAAGGCGATCACGGGCCCGAACTGATCAGTGCTGAGCGCGCGCGGCCGGCGCGCGTACGCGCCATAACTCAACGCGGCCGCCAGCGCCGCGATCAGCAGCCACGGCACAAGCTGCCTGGCTCTCAACGCGCGGCCGCGGCTTTGGCGCGCAGTACTTCGCGGCGGGCGAGGCTCTCCGCCGGCCAGTACTGGCGGCGGTCGTAGTACTCGGGAACCGACGGCACGCCAGGCGGCAGCACCACCCAGGGCTGTTTGGAGTCGGTAAAAATATGAATGTCCGGCGGGAAGCGATCCGGCTCATCGAGTGTGCCCACGCGTACGAAGCTTAGCGCAGCCCCCGCACCGGCATAGTGACTCCAGAGCGCCAGCCGACAGACAGGACAACGCGCGATGGACTGTCCTTTACCGCTCGCGGACGGCGTCGGCACCATCTCGGGCTGCCCGGCCAGCACTGTCAGGCGATCGGTCTCTATCATGGCGTTGAGCGCGAAGGCGGTGCCGGTCTCGCGCTGGCACCAGCGGCAGTGGCAGCAGTGCACGAACAGCGGTGCGCTCTGGAGCCGAAAGCGCACCGTGCGGCAATCACAGCCGCCTTCCGCCGGAAGATTCTGCGCGCCGGCCAAGGTGGCCCTCAGCGGTAGCGCGCCATGATCTTCTCGAGCGCCGCAGGCGCCGGGCGCAACCGCTCATACGACAGCTCGTTCAGCGGTCCATCGGGAGTCGCGTTCTGCGCGTGAAATTCCGGTTGGCCCTTGGCGATGTAGAGCAGCCCGGTCAGGTATTCGTTGTGCTTGATGCGCTCCTGGATGGTCTCGAGAGCGACACCGCGGTCGGTCGGGTCATAGGCCTGGTCGAGTTTCCGCAGCAGGATCTGGCTGCCATCGTGCATCGTCACCGGCTGCAGTTCGCCCTCGGCGTAGCTGACCGCGATCTCCGGCGCGTGCGGCACGAAGTCCGCGTGCACCACTTCCTCGTAGTGCTCGCGCGTGTAGGCGTAGCTGCGGGTCGAGCCCTCGTGATCGTTGAAGGTCACGCAGGGCGAGAGCACGTCGATGAGTGCGAAGCCGTCGTGATGCATGGCCGCCTGAATCAGCGGCACCAGCTGCGCCTTGTCGCCCGAGAAGCTGCGCGCCACGAAGGTGGCGCCGAGCGTGATCGCGAGCTGCACCGGATCGATCGGCGGCTGCGTGTTCGCTTCGCCCTTCTTGGCCGTGGAGCCAAGATCCGCCGAGGCTGAGAACTGGCCCTTGGTAAGTCCGTAGACGCCGTTGTTCTCGATGATGTAGACCATGCGCAGGTTGCGGCGGATGGCGTGACAGAACTGGCCGAGCCCGATCGACAGCGTATCGCCATCGCCGGACACACCGATGTAGTAGAGCTTGCGATTGGCCGCATTGGCACCGGTGGCAATCGAAGGCATGCGGCCGTGCACGGAATTGAAACCATGCGAGCCGCTGACGAAGTAGGCGGTGGTCTTCGAGGAGCAGCCGATGCCGGAGAGCTTGACCAGGTTATGCGGCTCCACCGCATTGGCCCAGCAGGCTTCGACCAGCGCCCCGGTGACCGAGTCGTGTCCGCAACCGGCGCACAGCGTCGAGGTGGCGCCTTCGTAGTCGCGCCGCGTGAGGCCGAGTTCATTACGCGGCAGGTCGGGATGAGCGACCCTGGGTTTGGCCATGAATGTCATGTGTTGACTCCTATGGGTGGCGCTGAGGCTAGACCACGCGCTGCGCGACCGGCCGCTGCGGCACCACCACCGCCATCACGCCGTCGAAGACGTAACTGGCCGGGATCGGCATGCCGTTGTAATGCAAAATGGATCGCAACCTGGTCTTTTCCACGCCCGTTTCCATGATCAGCATGGAGCGCAGTTGCGCGTCGCGATTCTGTTCGACCACGAAGTTGATACGGTGCGACTGCAGGAACTGCTCGACTTCATCGTTGAACGGAAACGAGCGGATGCGCATGTAGTCGGCGTGGATGCCATTGGCCCGCAGCCGCTGCTGCGCCTCGTGCACCGCGCCGTCGCCGCTGCCGAGCGAGACGATGGCGATGTCGGTGGGCTGCTGCGCGCGCTGGATGACAGGCTTCGGCACCAGCCGGGCCGCCGTCAACCACTTCTTGCGCAGGCGGTCGACCACGAACTGATATTCCTTGGAATCCTCGGTGTAGGCGCCGTACTGATTGTGTCCCGAGCCGCGCGTGAAGTAGGCACCCTTGCGGTCGATGCCCGGGAGCGTGCGCAACGGGATGCCATCGTGATCGATATCGTAGTAGCGCCAGAACTTGTCCAGCTTGGCGATCTGCGCGGCATCGAGCATCTTGCCGCGGTCGGGGCGATAGTTTTCGTCCCACTTGAACTCCGGGCACATCCAGTCGTTCATGCCGATGTCGAGGTCCGACAGCACCAGCACCGGGGTCTGCAGCCGGTCCGCCATGTCGAAAGCGACCGCGGCAAATTCGAAGCACTCCTCGGGATTGGCCGGGTACAGGCACACCTGCCGCGTGTCGCCGTGCGAGGCATACGCCGCCGATTTGAGATCCGACTGCTGCGTACGCGTCGGCATGCCCGTGGATGGACCGACGCGCTGCACGTCGAAGATCACCGCCGGGACCTCGGCGTAGTAGGCCAGGCCCAGGAATTCCTGCATCAGCGAGATGCCCGGACCGGAGGTGGCGGTGAAGGCTCGCGCACCGTTCCAGTTGGCACCGATCACCATGCCGATGGAGGCGAGCTCATCCTCGGCCTGGATCATGATGTAATTCTTGCGGCCGGTGGCCTCATCGACGCGCAGTCGATCGCAGAAGCCCTTGAACGCGTCCATCAGCGAGGTCGAGGGCGTGATCGGATACCAGGCACCCACCGTGGCGCCGGCATAGACGCAGCCCAGCGCGGCCGCGGTATTGCCGTCGATGACGATGTGGCCGCGGGTGGCGTCCATCTTCTCGATGCGCAGCGGCAGCGGGCAGGCAAAGTGTGCGCGCGCGTAGTCATAGCCGAGCTGGATGGCCTTCATGTTGGCCTCGACCAGCTGCGGCTTCTTGGCGTAGGTCTCCTGCAGCAGCTTGCGGATGATGTCCAGGTCCAGCGAGCACAGCGCGGCCAGCACGCCCGCGTAGCAGATGTTCTTCATCAGGATGCGGGTGCGCACGCCCTGGAAGTTCTCGTTGCACAGCTGCGCCAGCGGTACGCCGATGACCGTGACATCGTCGCGCTTGAGCAGCCCCGGCCGCGGCCAGGTCGAGTCATAGACCAGGTAGCCGCCGGAGGCGAGTTCCTGCAGATCGCGCGCATAGGTCTCGGCATTGAGCGCGAACATCAGATCGACCCGTCCCTCCCGCGCGCGGTGACCGTCGCGCGTCACTCGGATCTCATACCAGGTGGGCAGCCCCTGGATGTTCGATGGAAAGTAATTCTTGCCGACCACGGGTACGCCGCTGCGGAAGATGGCCTTCATGAGCAGGCCGTTGGCGCTGGCGGAGCCCGTCCCGTTGACGGTCCCGATCTTGATGACGAAATCGTTTACGCGGTCTTGCGCTTTACGCTCGGGCATACCGGGCTCCCATCGGCGGCGTGCGGCCAATGAATGGTCGACTTCTGCATGTCCCAGGCCGCCGTGGGGCAGCGTTCGGCGCACAGGCCGCAGTGCACACAGAGGTTTTCATCCTTGACCATGACGCGGCCGGTCTGTTTCAGCGGCGTCGACACAAACAGCGGCTGGGTGAGCTCGAGTGCCGGTGCGCGCAGCCGCGTACGCAGGTCGGCCTCGTCGCCGACCTGGGTCATGGTCAGGCAATCGGTCGGGCAGATGTCGATACAGGCATCACATTCTATGCACAGGCGCGCCTCGAACACGGTCTGCACATCGCAGTTGAGGCAGCGCGCGGCCTCCTGGGCGGCCTGCTCGGGCGTGAAGCCGAGCTCGACCTCGATATTGAGCTTCTTGAAGCGCTCTTTGAGCGAGACATGCGGCATGAGCCGGCGTTCGAGCGTCGCGTAGTCGTTTTTATAGGACCATTCGTGCATGCCCATCTTGCGGCTCGAGAGCTTCATCGTGCTGACCGGGCGCTTGTCCACCGCTTCCCCATGGCAGTAGAGATGGATCGAGATGGCGGCCTGGTGCGCCTGCTCCACGGCCCAGATGATGTTCTTCGGCCCCTGCGCAGCGTCCCCGGCAAAGAATACCTGGGGCATGGTCGACTGGAAGCTCTTAGGATCGACGACCGGCGTATTGCCGCGCGCGAACTTCAGCCCCAGGTCGCGCTCGATCCACGGAAAGGCGTTCTCCTGGCCGATCGCGAGGATCACATCGTCGCAGGGAATCGTGACCTCGCCGGTGACGCGTTCGCTCTTGATGACGCCATCGACCAGGTCGTACTCCATTTGCTGGAAGAGCATGCCGGTGAGCTTGCCGCCTTCGATGACAAAGGCCTTCGGGGCGTGGTTGACGATGATCTCCACGCTCTCTTCCTCGGCGTCCTCGAGCTCCCAGTCGGAAGCCTTGAAGAAACCCCGGGGCTTGCGGGCCATGACCTTGACGCTATTGGCGCCCAGGCGCAGCGAGGTGCGGCAGCAGTCCATCGCGGTGTTGCCGACGCCAATGATGAGTACCCGCTCGCCGATCGAGCCGATGTGGCCGAACGCCACCGATTCCAGCCAGGCGATGCCAATGTGAATCCGGTCGCTCTCGTGGCGGCCCGGCAGTTCCAGCTCCTTGCCCTTGGGCGCGCCCGAACCGACGAATACCGCGTCGTAGCCCCCCTCATCGAGCAGCGCCCGCAGGCTCGACACCGGGGAGTTCAGCGACAGCTCCACCCCCATGTCCAGGATCATGCCGATCTCTTCATCGAGCACCGACTGCGGCAGGCGGAACGAGGGAATATTGCTTCGCATCAGACCGCCCGGCGCGCTGTTCTGCTCGAAGATGGTGACTTCGTAGCCCAGCGGCGCCAGATCGTTGGCGACGGTCAGCGAGGCCGGTCCCGCTCCCACGCAGGCAATGCGCTTGCCGTTGAGCTCGGCCGGGGCGCGCGGCAGGCGCCCGGTCAGCTCGCCCTTGAGGTCCGCCGCGACGCGCTTGAGGCGGCAGATGGCGACCGGCTTGTCCTCGACGCGGCTGCGGCGGCAGGCCGGCTCGCAGGGTCGGTCGCAGACGCGGCCGAGAATGCCTGGAAAGACGTTGGAGTCCCGGTTGAGCAGGTAGGCATCGGTGTAGCGTCCCTGCGCGATCAGGCGGATGTACTCGGGTACGTCGGTGTGCGCGGGGCAGGCCCACTGACAATCGACGACGCGGTGGTAATAATCCGGCTGGGAGGTATCAGTCGCTGGGGTCGCTGGGGCTGGATCGCCGGTCATCTGAGCGTCCTGTATAACAAATCAACCGCTGGTATGCCATGACCGGGAACGCACCCATCACCGCCACCGAGATCAAGCTGCGCAAGCGCACGCGTGTGCTCGAGGTGTCGTTCGCCGATGGGGCTCGATTCGAGCTGCCGTTCGAATACCTGCGGGTGTTCTCGCCCTCGGCGGAGGTGATGGGTCATGGCGAGGGTGAGCCGGTGCTGGTGCTCGGCAAGGAGAATGTCGGCATAGCGGCCATTGAGCCGATTGGACACTACGCCGTGCGCCTGGTGTTCGACGACGGCCACAGCACCGGGCTGTATACGTGGAAGTATCTGCACGAGCTGGGCACACGGTACGCGGCCAACTGGGCGCAGTTTGAGGCGCGGCGAGCGCGCAGCACTTGAACCCGCGTGCCAGGTCTTAAGGGATTTCATCTTTCGCAAAAAGAAAGGCCGGGCGTTTTCACCCGGCCAAATCTTCACAAGACCCCCACTCGGTTGAGCCTTTTGGGCCACAACCGGGGCGGGATTCTGTGCGAAACGATGGCGAAATGCCAGCATTTTCGGTTGGCCGATGATGAAAACAGTTGTAGGCAGCTGCGCAACAGTTTAGATCATAGTGGACAAGTTTGGTCCCTTCCGCGCGTAATTGTCGCGCCGCGTGCAGGCCTCGCGTGCCGCAAGCTACATAATAGAATGCCGATTAGGTCAAGCAGAGGCCTTGAATGACCCGCGATCGCCGCGACACCGCCGATTTTGGTTTTGAGGACATTCCGGTCAAGGACAAGGTGCGTCGCGTCCGGGGCGTATTCGACAGCGTCGCCGACCGCTACGACCTCATGAACGATCTGATGTCGGGCGGCGCGCATCGTCTCTGGAAGCAATTCACGCTGTCATTGACCGGATTGAAATCCGGCGGCCGCGCACTGGATATCGCGGGCGGCACCGGCGACCTCGCCGCAGGCCTTGCGCGCCAGGTCGGCCGCTCGGGCCTGGTGGTACTGGCCGACATCAACGCGCGCATGCTCGAACAGGGCCGCGATCGGCTGATCGATCGCGCGCTGACCGCGGCGCCCGTGTACGCGCAGGCCGATGCGGAACGGCTGCCGTTTGCGGACAGCACCTTTGATTGCGTCACGATCGGATTCGGGCTGCGCAACGTCACCGACAAAGCGGCCGCATTGGCCTCGATGCGGCGTGTGCTCAAACCAGGCGGCCAGCTCATGGTGCTGGAGTTCTCGACCCCCGTGATGCCGATATTGAGCCGCCTGTACGACGCCTATTCCTTCAATGTGCTGCCCTGGCTCGGCCGCGTGGTCGCAGGCGATGCCGACAGTTATCGGTATCTGGCCGAATCCATCCGCCGCCATCCCGATCAGCAGACGCTGCTCGAAATGATGCGCACGGCGGGACTCGAAGAGTGCCGCTACCACAACCTCATGGGCGGCGTGGTCGCGCTTCATCGCGGCTACCGGATCTGACGATGCCATCGATCGTCGATGGGGTCATCGATCGGGCGCTGCAGGCGGCCGTTTCCCGCGCGCGCACCGACTCGCCGCGTGCGCGTGAGCTGCTGGCCGCACTCGCCGGCCGCAGCATCAGCTTCGAGGCACGCGGCACACCGTTCCGCGTCACGATTGCATCGGACGGGAGCACGCTGCGCGTGGCGGCACCCGAGCCTGGAATCGCGGCGGCGCCCGCCCCCGACGCCCACATCAGCGGCACGCCGCTGTCGCTGCTGGCGCTGACCAGAGCGGACCCGGAAGTCGTGCTCCAGCGCGGCGATGTGCGCATCGAGGGCGATGCTGAGATCGCGCAGCAGTTCAGCCGGCTGGCGTTGCTGCTGCGGCCGGATCTGGAAAATGCGCTGTCGCAGGTGCTGGGCCGCAGCGGCGCCCACCTTCTGATGCGCGGCCTGCGCGGCGCGGCCGCCTGGACCCGCGCGGCCGCCAGGACCCAGGTGCTGAACCTTTCCGAATATCTCGCCCACGAGCGCGGCGACCTGGTCTCGCGCAGCGAGTCCGCGCACTTCCTGCGCGAAGTGGACGATGCGCGCGAGCAGCTCGACCGCCTGGAAGCGCGCCTGTCGCATCTCGAGCGGGACCGGCCGGCCTGATGCAACTGCGGGTGCTGCGGCGGCTGATCGCCATTCAGCGCGTGCTCGTGCGGCACCGGCTGGATGATTTCGTGGCCGCGACGCATCTGTACCGGCCGCTGCGCTTCGTCTACTTCATCTCCCCCTGGACCTGGTTCCAGCGACGTTCGGGGCTGACGCGCGCGCAACGACTGCGGCTGGCGCTGGAGGAGCTCGGACCGATCTTCGTCAAATTCGGCCAGACCCTGTCCACGCGCCGCGACCTGCTGCCCGACGATATCGCCGATGAACTCGCGAAGCTCCAGGACCGTGTGCCGCCTTTTCCCGGAGCGGTCGCGCGCCAGATCATCGAGGAAGCCTACGGCGCACCGCTCGACGGCCGGCTGCAGAACTTTGATGAGACACCGCTCGCGGCCGCTTCGATCGCACAGGTGCACACCGCCGAGCTGCCCGATGGACGCGAAGTCATCGTCAAGGTGCTGCGCCCCGGCATGAAGGCCATGATCGCGCTCGACATCGAGGTCATGTACACCATCGCCGGCATGGCCGAGCGCTGGTGGGCCGAGAGCCGCCGGCTCAAGCCGCGCGAGATCGTGCGTGAATATGAGCGCACCGTGCTCGATGAGCTCGACCTGCTGCGCGAAGCGGCCAACGCCTCGCAGCTCAAGCGCAATTTCGCCGGCACCTCGCTGCTCTACGTGCCGGAGATCCACTGGGATCATTGCCGCGCGGCCGTGCTGGTCATGGAGCGCATCCATGGCGTGCCCATCGGGGACCTGGCGAAGCTGCGCGAGCTGGGCACGGACTTCAAGGTGCTGGCGGAGAACGGCGTCGAGATCTTTTTCACGCAGGTTTTCCGGCACAACTTCTTCCACGCCGACATGCACCCGGGCAACATCTTCGTACTGGTCGACAATCCGAAGCAGCCGCGTTACGCGGCGGTCGATTTCGGCATCGTCGGCACGCTGGATGAACGCGACCAGACCTATCTGGCCGAGAATTTCCTCGCCGTGTTCAACCGCGACTACCGCCGCGTCGCCACGCTGCACGTGCAGTCCGGCTGGGTGCCGGCCAATACCCGTGTCGATCAACTCGAATCGGCCGTGCGCACCATCTGCGAACCCATCTTCGATCGCCCGCTCAAGGAAATCTCCTTCGGCACCGTGCTGCTGCGACTGTTCGAGGCGCTGCGGCGCTTCGATGGCCAGATCCAGCCGCAACTGCTGCTGCTGCAGAAGACCCTGCTCAATATCGAGGGCCTCGGCCGCCAGCTCTATCCGGAACTCGACATCTGGCACACCGCCAGTCCCGTGCTGCGGCGCTGGATGCGCGATCGCATCAGTCCACGCAATCTGGTGCGCGAGCTGCGTCGCGGCTGGCCGGATGCGCTCGAAATCATCAAGGCGCTGCCGTCCGTGACCAAGCGGCTGGTAGAGCGCGTGCAGGACGGCACCTTCCAGGTCCCGATCGACGCGCGCGCGATCGAGCAGTGGCGGGAACAATCCGCGGTGCAGGCTCGCCGCGGCGATCGCATCGTCGTCGGCGCGTCGCTGCTGCTCGGCGGGGTGCTCTGGCTGGGCATGCGGCTGCAGCCGCACTGGCTCGGGATTCTCTCCGGCGCGGCCGGACTGCTGATCTGGATCAGCGTGTGGCTGCGTCGGGCGAACTGAGCGGCGGCTTCGCACGCAATTCGATCCACACTCCGCGTGCACGCGCGCACAGGTCGCCGCCCTGATCGAACAGCGCCGTCCCCACTTCGAATTTGCGTCCCCTGGCCGCAATCCGCCAGCCGAGGATCACGCAGGGCTCATCGACGTGCACGCGCCGATCGATGTGCGCCGTAAATTCTCCGAGCAACATCGGGCCCATATCATCGCGCGCCGCAAACGCGCCGGGGCAATCGAGCGCCGCGCTGATGAATTCCGGTCGCACCTTGCCATCCTCATCCGCGAGCGTCGCATCGGCCACCCAGGGAGCTACCACCTGGGTCGCCGCGCCCCAGCTGCCGGCGAATATGCGCAGCCCATCGCCGCGCGCCCGCGCCGTGCCGCAGACGAAGCAGCCCGGATACGGGTGATGGGTGAAGCCTGCGAAATGCCGCGAGGCCTCGAGCGCCGCGAGATAGCTCGGCGCCTCCGGCACCTCGATCGCAAAGTCAGCCGCCGGCAGTGCGCGCGCCAGCACCGTGCCCTCGTGCGTGAGTTCGAGATCGCCGCCTTCGGCGGCCTTGAGTTCCAGCGGCACCGCCAGGGGAATCGGCCGCTCGAGCCGTATGCGCACGCGTCCGGGCGCGTGCTTGGCCATGAGGCCCGCGAGGTAGCCGCCGTTGGCGCAGCCCGGCGGGCCGCAGAACCGCGCATCAACTGTGAAGCTGGGCATGGGCTGCACGGTAACGCTGCGCCAGCCGCCACATCAACCCCGCGGCTACGGCCGCCGCCAGCGATACCAGTGCGATCCGTATCATGGAAGGTGCCAGCAAAGGGGTGACCAGCCCCATGGTGATGGTGGCGATGAACAGGCTGAAGAAGGATTGCATGGAAGCGGCCGCACCGCGCGCGTCGGGGAACAGATCCAGCACACGCAGCGTCACGATCGGATACATCAGCTGCAGCGCAAACCCGATCAGCGCGAGCAACAGCTGCTGCAGGTAGATCGGCGGCGCGGCGAGGCCCCATTGCAGCAGCAGCATCAGCGCCGTGACAACCAGCAGCAGCTGGAATCCGAAGCGTGCCTGGCGCTGCGGCGGCACCCGGCCCGCGAGGCGGCCCGAGGCGACCGCGCCGATGCAGTAGCCACAGATGATGGGCAGATTCAATGCCGCGAACATGGTTTCATCCAGCTGCCAGTGATCCAGCACGATGGCGGGCGCGCTGCCGACGTACACATGCAGCGCGATGAAGGCCAGTCCGCTGGCCAGTGCCAGCAGCAGAAACTCGGGGTGACGCAGCACGGCGAAATTGTGTCTCAGCAGCGGCTCGACCTGCAGCGGTGTCCGCCGCTCGCGCGGGTGCGTCTCCGACAATCGCTGCGCGGTAAAGATGAGTAACGTGAAGCCGAGCAATGCCATGGTGCCGAACACGGCGCGCCAGCCGAGCAGCGCATACACCCAGCCGCCAATGATGGGTGCCGCGGCGGGCCCCAGGCCGAAGATCATCGTGATCATGCTCATGAGCCGCTGCGCTTCGGGACCATGAAAGCTGTCGCGCACGATGGCGCGGCCGATGATCTGCCCGCCACCGGCCACCACCCCCTGCACCGCGCGAAACGCCAGCAGCGTGGCGAAATTCGGTGCTGCCGCGCAGCCGATCGAAGCCAGCGTGTAGATGCCAAGACAGGCGAGGATGGGCCGGCGCCGTCCCAGCGCATCGGACAGCGAGCCGTGAAACAGCGCCGCGAGGGCATAGGTGAACATGTAGACGGTCAGCGTCTGCTGCACCTGCCACGCCGAGAGATGAAACTCGTGTGCAATGGCGCGCATCGAGGGAAAGTAGGCATCGATCGTGAATGCGCCGACCGAGGACAGCAGTCCCAGCAGCAGCGACAGCGGCGCACGGTGCGGTGAGGGCGCCGGCGAGTCTGGCGGCGAATCCGCCGCTTGTAGTGCGGTTGCGCGCGGCTTCATCGCCGCGGCGGTCGTAGGCCCGCCAGGAATTCCTGCGGCGACTCGCCGCGCTCGAGGACCTCCACCAGCGCCGACCCGACGATGACGCCATCGACCTGGCCGCGCAGTTTTTCAACCTGCTCGCGGGTGCGGATGCCGAATCCGGCGCACACCGGCACCGTCGCGGCCGCGCGCACGCGTTCGAGATAGGCCGAGATGTCCTCGGTGGCACCAACCGCCTTGCCGGTGGTACCCGTGATCGTCACCGCGTAGACGAAGCCCTGGCTCGCGGTCGCCAGCTTCGCCAGTCGCTCACTGGGCGTCACGGGAGTCACCATCTGCACCAGCGCAATGTTGTGGGGCGCCAGCACCGACCATAATTCCTCGCTCTCATCGAACGGCAGGTCCGGCACGATGAAGCCGCACACCCCGGCGCCCGCCGCCCGTCGGGCCAGCCGCTCGAGACCGAAGGCCAGCAGCGGATTCATGTAACTCATGAGCAGCAGCGGCGCCTGCACGCGCTCCATCAGCTGCAGCTCCTCCAGGATCCAGGTCAGCGTGACGCCGGCGCGCAGCGCGCCTTCGCTGGAACGCTGGATCGTCACGCCATCGGCCATAGGGTCGGAGAACGGCACCCCGATCTCGACCAGGTCCGCCTCCTGTGCCACGGCCGCCAGGTGCTCGCGAAACCTGGCGCGATCCGGATAACCTGCCGTCAGAAATGCCACCAGCGCCGGCTGACCATGCTTGGCCGCGGCACGCAGCGCCGTGACGATGCGTTCGACCGGGGTCCTGGCCGCCTGCTCGTTCATTTGGATTTCCCGCCGGCGACCGTGGCCGGCGTGGCCGTCGGCTCCGGCGCCGGCGCCAGCAGGGTTCGCGACAAGGTCGGCATATCCTTATCGCCGCGCCCGGACAACCCGATCAGGATTTTCGCGGCCGGGTGCTCCGCCGCCCAGCGGCGCGCCGCCGCCAGCGCGTGCGCGCTTTCCAGCGCCGGCAGGATGCCCTCGCACTGGCAGCATTCGCGCACCGACTCGAGCGCCTCCTCGTCGCTGGCCGAGACATAGCGCACGCGGCCGACCGCCTGCAGCAGCGAATGCTCGGGTCCCACGCCCGGATAATCCAGGCCGGCCGAAATCGAATGCGTCTCCTGGATCTGGCCGTCGGCATCCTGCAGCAGGAAGGAGAAACTGCCATGCAGCACGCCGGGTCTTCCGGTGCCGAGGCTGGCCGCGTTGTCGCCCAGCCCCGCACCGCGTCCGCCGGCTTCGACGCCCAGGATCTCGACTTTTTCATCGCCAAGGAAGGCGTGAAACAGGCCGATCGAATTCGATCCGCCGCCGACACAGGCCACCACCACATCGGGCAGCGAGCCGGCGCGCTCGATCATCTGCGCGCGCGCTTCGCGTCCGATGATCGACTGCAGCTCGCGCACCAGGTAAGGATAGGGATGGCCGCCGACGGCGGAGCCGAGCAGATAGTAGGTGCCGTTTGGATCGCTGACCCAATCGCGCAGGGCTTCATCGATGGCCGCGCGCAGCGTGCGATCGCCGCTGGTGACCGGCACGACCTTGGCGCCCAGCAGTTTCATGCGCCCGACGTTGGGCGCCTGGCGTTCCATGTCCAGCTCGCCCATGTAGACCGTGCACGGCAGCCCCACGCGTGCACAGGCGGCGGCGCTGGCGACGCCGTGCTGACCCGCACCGGTCTCGGCCACGACGCGGCGTGCGCCGAGTCGCCGCGCCAGCAGCGCCTGGCCGATGGCGTTGTTGATCTTGTGCGCGCCGGTGTGCGCAAGATCCTCGCGCTTGAGCCAGACGCGCGCCCCCCAGCGCTTGGACAGATGCGGCACCGGGCTCAAGGCCGTGGGACGGCCGACCCAGTCGTGCAGTTCGCGTTCGAGTTCGGCGCGAAACTCTTTATCCGCGAGCCAGCGACGCACGCCACGCTCGAGGCGCTCGTGCGCCGGGATCAGCGTTTCGGGGACGTAACGGCCACCGAAGGGACCGTAACGGCCGCGCTCGTCCGGGTAATGGCCGGCGAGCAGCGCCGCCAGCGCCTCGCTGCGTTCAGCGTCGGTTTCAATTGGTTTCATGTGTGACACCTGCAAAGGCCGCGCGCGCGGCCTGGATGAACTCGACGATTTTGCGCGGATCCTTCTGCCCGGGCGTGGACTCGACGCCGCTGGAGACATCCACGCCGAAGGGTTGCACGGCCGCGATGGCCGCCGCCACATTCTGCGGCGTGAGGCCCCCGGCCAGTATCAGCTGCGTTCGGCGCGCCAGTGAGCCCGCCTGGTTCCAGTCCGTTGCCGTGCCCGTCCCGCTGCGCGGCCCCTCGAACAGCAGGCGCGGCGGCGGCGCAGCCGGCAATGAGGCGCCGGCGCCGGCGCGCAGCACCGGCAGCACCGGCAGCTGCGAGGGCAGTCGCAATTGCCCGATATCCGCAAGGTCGGTCTGCAGCACGTCGGGATCGAACTCGCGCAGAATCTGATCGATGGCGGCCTGCGAGGGATGCAGCGTCACCGCGACGCACAGTATCCGTCCACGTGCCGGGGCCGCCAGCTGCGAGGCCTGCGCGGGCTCGAGCCGGCGCACGGATGGCGCGAACACGAAGCCGATCGCATCCGCACGCTGCTGCAGGGCGGTCTCGACCGCCTGCGCGCTGGTCATGCCACAGACCTTTATCCACATTGACGCCCCGCGATCAGCAGCTCACGCGCCAGCCCGATGCGATCGCCCGCGCGCATGAGCGCGCTGCCGACCAGCGCCATCTGGTAGCCGGCGCGCACGAGTCGAGCCGCATCGGCGGCGCTCTCGACGCCGCTCTCCGCCACGCACGGTACGCCGCGCGGCAGGCTGGGAGCCAGGGTTTCCAGTCGCCCCGGCACCACCTGCAGCGTGCGCAAGTCCCGGCAGTTGACGCCCACGAGCAGCTTGAGGCGCGCGCCGTAGTCACGCACCAGGCTGGCCGCCAACTTAAGATCGGCTTCATCGAAGGCCTCAAGCAGCACGAACAGCCGCAATTCCGCGGCGGTCTCCAGCAATGCCGCCGCCTGCGCCGCCGCGAGCATGCGCAGAATCACCAGCACGCCGCCGGCGCCGGCGACGCGCGCCTCATAGAGCTGGTAAGGATCGACCAGGAAGTCCTTGCGCATGGCAGGAACGCGTCCCTTGAGCGCTGCCGTGACCTCGTGCAGGTGCGAGAGCTCACCATCGAATCGCGTCGGCTCGGTCAGCACCGAGATCGCCGCGGCGCCGGCGAGCGCATAGTCATTGGCGCGCGCACCCACCTCCTCGCCGCGACTGTCGAGCTGACCGACCGCCGGCGAGCGGCGCTTGACCTCGGCGATCAGATCGAACCCCGAGGAGGAGAGCTTAAGTGCCGGCGCGGCGGCGGTCGCCAGGGCCTGCGCCTTGAGCTCGCCGTCCGTCAGCTTCGCCCGCGCGCGCGTCACGCGTTCGCGGCTGGACTGCGCCATGGCCTGAAGGAAATCGACGCTTGCGGACTGGGCACTCATGCAGCGCTGGTCCGTCGCAGTTCATCCGCCCCGAAACTCGCCAGCCGTGCCAGCAACTCACGGGCGCGGCCGGCCTCGATGGCCTGCGCGGCGCGTGCCAGGGCCGCACGCGGCGAGGACTCCCGGCCGCTGACTTCCAGCGCCAGTGCAGTCCCCAACAGCACCGCATCGCGGTGCGGATCCCGGCCCGCAGCGCCGCCCGCCAGGCGCTCGCCGCAGAGCACGCGCCGCAGCTCGCGCGCATTGTGGGCCGCATCGGCGCCGGCCAGTTCGCTCGAGGCGCAGCGCGGCAGGCCGTAATCGGCCGGCGAACGCTGTTCGCGCTGCACGCCGCCCGCTGTGACATCGAACAGCGTGAACTCGCCCACCGGCGTCGGCTCATCCCACCCCTCCGCGCCGTGAATCACGAAGGCGCGCTGGACATGCGTGCCGTGCAGCGCCTGCGCCATCAGCTCGGCGGTCGGCGCATCGAAGGCACCGACGACCAGGAAGGGCGGCTCGGCCGGATTGCTCAGGGGCCCCAGGATGTTAAACACCGTGCGCACGCCCAGCGCGGCACGCACCGGCGCGATACTCCGGGTCGCCGCGTGGTAGTAGGGCGCAAGCAGGAAGGTGAAATTCAGCGCCGCAAAGCAGCGGCCGGCGGCGGCCTCATCCAGCGGCAGCGGCAGACCCAGTGCCTCGAGCACATCGGCGCTGCCGGCGCGACTCGAGAGCGAACGATTGCCGTGTTTGAACACCGGCACACCGCAGGCTGCGGCGAGCAGCGCCGAGGCGGTGGACAGGTTCAGACTTCCCGAACGATCGCCGCCGGTGCCGACGATATCCACCGCATCGGGCAACCGCGCCAACTCGGGACGGCGCGCCATTGCACGCATGCGCTGCGCGAAGCCGCGCAGCTCGGCAGCCGTGATGCCCTTGGCGCGCAACGCGGCCAGCAGCGCACCAGCCAGCGCCGGGGCCAGTTCCGGATCGGTCAGCGCGGTCAGCAACTGCGCGGCCTCGCCCTCGCTCATATCGATGCGATCGAGCAGACGCTCGAGCATCGCGCGCGCGGTCGGCGATTCAGTCATCGTCGGTCACGCCCATGGTCAGGTCCCGCACCCCGGTCTGCCAGCGCAGGAAATTGCGCAGCATCATCGGGCCGTCCGGGGTCAGCACGCTCTCGGGGTGAAACTGCACACCCTCCACCACCAGTCCGCTGTGCCGCACTCCCATGATCTCGCCCTCGGGCGTGCGCGCCGTCACCGCGAGCTCATAGGGCAGGGCGGCGGGATCCGCGATCAGCGAGTGATATCGCCCCACCTCGATGCCCTGCGCGACCTCATCGAACACACCGAGGCCATCGTGCTGGATCGGCGAGGTCTTGCCGTGCATGAGGCGCGCCGCGCGCACCACTTTGCCGCCGAACACTTCGACGATGGACTGATGCCCCAGGCAGACGCCGAACACCGGGATGTGGCCGGCGAACGCGTGGATCATCGCCATCGACACCCCGGCCTGTGCCGGCGTCCCCGGCCCCGGCGAGATGCACAGGTGTGTCGGCTCCAGTTCCTGCGCCTGCTCGATCGTGATCGCATCGTTGCGATAGACGCGCACGTCCGCGCCCAGCACCAGGAAGGCCTGCACCAGGTTGTAGGTAAAGGAGTCGTAGTTATCGATCAGCAGCAGCTTGGCGTTCACAGTCCCGCCTCGGCGAGCTTGAGCGCGCGCAGCATCGCCGCGCTCTTGGCCAGCACTTCGTCATGCTCGAGGGAAGGCTGGCTGTCGGCGACCACGCCGGCACCGGCCTGGTAGCTGTACTCCTGCCCGTGAAATACCAGGGTGCGAATCGTGATGGCCTGGTCCATGGCACCGTGCGCGCCGAAGTACCCCACGGTGCCGCCGTAAAGTCCGCGCCGCACGGGCTCGAGCTCCTCGATGATCTCCATCGCGCGCACCTTGGGGGCGCCCACCAGCGTGCCCGCCGGAAAGGTGGCCGCGAACAGGTCGAAGGCATCGCGCTGTGGTGCCAGTTCGCCGCACACGCCGCTGACGATGTGCATCACGTGACTGTAGCGTTCGATCGAACGATAGGGATTCACCCGCACGCTGCCGGCGCGCGCGACCCGGCCCAGATCATTGCGCGCCAGGTCCACCAGCATCACGTGCTCGGCGTTCTCCTTCGCATCCGCGCGCAATTCGGTTTCCAGTTTCAGGTCCAGTGCGGCATCGTCGTGACGCGGACGGGTGCCGGCGATCGGGCGCAGCTGCGCATCGCGCCCGTTGAGCTTCACCAGCGCCTCGGGCGAGGAGCCGACCACGGTCATATCGCCCAGTCGGCAGAAATACATATAAGGAGAGGGATTGATCAGGCGCAGCGCGCGGTACACCTGGAACGGATCCAGATCGTGCCGCCCTGAAAACCGTGATGAGAGCACCAGCTGGTAGACATCCCCGGCGGCGATGTACTCCTGCGCGCGCCGCACGCCCGACATGTAATCCTCGCGCGACAGGGCCGGATGCGGCACCGAAAATCCCCCGGCCGCGATAATGCGGGGCACGGCGCCGCGCAGTGCCGCGATCACTTCGCGTCGCAGCGAATCCCGTTCCGAGTCGCTGCCCGCGTGCAGCAGCGCAATACCGCGGCTGACATGATCGAACACCAGCAGCGAGCGCGGCGCCACGTAGTGCAGCAGCGGCACCCCGTTCAGCGCCGCCAACCGCGTGGGCAACCGTTCGAAGTAGCGCACCACATCGTAGGCGGTATATCCCACCAGCCCGCCCGACAGGGGCGCCACACCCACACTCGAGGTCGGCACCGGCACCCGCTTGAGCGCCGAGCGCAATCCGTCCAGCAGCGCATCACGCCCATCGGGGATGGGGTGCAGCTGCTCCCCGATGTGAAATCCCTTGCCGTCCAGCTTCACTTCCAGCGCGTCGCCGAAGCCGATGAACGAATAGCGGCCCAGCCGCTCGCCGCCTTCGACGCTCTCGAGCAGGAAGCGCGGCTCGAACGGCTTCAGCTTGGCGAAAGCCGATACGGGTGTATCCAGGTCCCCAGCGATGTCGAACGACAATTTCATAACAAAAAACCCATCCCGGAGTGTTCCGGAGATGGGTTCTGGTGTGATCCTAACCTTTGGGTTGTGATTACAGCGTGCAGCAACGCCCAGCACCCTCTCCATTGGAGGGGCGCCACCACCAGCGCATGGCGCCGGTGAAACAGGGGACATTGACAGCCATGGCCTAAGAGTATGGCGAGCCGCGCCGCGCGGCGTCAAGATACGGGTATGGACAAACGCACACTGGGCCGCCAGGGACTGGAAGTTTCGGCGCTGGGACTGGGCTGCATGGGCATGAGCCACTCCTATGGCACCCCCGATGATGTGGAGTCGCTCGCCACCCTGCACCGGGCCCTCGAGCTGGGTGTGACCTTTTTCGATACTGCGGAAGTCTACGGTCCCTTCATCAATGAGGAGTTGCTCGGGCGCGGACTTCGCGGCCGGCGCAATGAGGTGGTCATCGCCACCAAATTCGGTTTCAACATCGTCGATGGCAAGGTCAAAGGCACCGATAGCCGCCCCAGCCATGTGCGCGAGGCTGTGGAAGGATCCCTGAAGCGGCTTGGCACCGACCATATCGATCTGCTCTACCAGCATCGCGTTGATAAACAGATTCCCATCGAGGAGGTCGTCGGCGCCATGGCAGCGCTGGTGCACGAAGGCAAAGTCAGATATCTGGGCCTGTCCGAAGCTGGCGCGGCGACCATCCGGCGCGCGCACGCCGTGCACCCGATCACGGCGCTGCAGAGCGAGTACTCGCTGTGGGAGCGCAATCTCGAGCCGGAGATCCTGCCGTTGCTGCGCGAGCTCGGCATCGGACTCGTCCCGTTCAGCCCGCTGGGCCGCGGATTTTTGACCGGCGCGGCCCAGCGCGCCGAGAGCTATCCTGAATCCGACTTCCGTCGCAAAGACCCGCGGCTGCAGGGTGCCAACTTCGACGCCAACATGGCGCTGGCATCAAAGGTGCGCGAGGTAGCCGACGCCAAGGTAGCCACGCCGGGACAGGTCGCGCTGGCCTGGCTGCTGCAGCAGGGCCCGGACATCGTGCCGATCCCGGGCACCAAGCGCCGCCGCTACCTGGAGGAAAACCTCGGCGCCGTATCGCTGTCGCTGTCCGCCGAGGAACTGCGTCAGCTCGGCGACGCGCTGGCTCCGGGCAACATCGCGGGTGCGCGCTACAGCGCGGAAATGATGGCGATGGTCGATCGCTGAAAGTCGCGCTCATCCAGCGCGCATCTGCCGCCGGATACGGTAGTACCCGAGCCAGCAGGCCGCGCCCAGCACCAGCGCTGTCCCAAAGATCAGTGGATGGTTGTGCAGCAGAAAATGGAATTCGCGCAGTTGGCCGTTTTCGATATCGATCTCGAATGACAGCACCGGGATCGTAAATCCGATCGCCAGCCCAAACAGCCATCGCTGCCAGCCAATCAACGCGCGGGTGCGTCGCAGCGACTTGAGTTCGAGCTCCGGCGGCGGCCGCGATGTGGCGTGCAGCGCGGCAAGGTTCTGCTCCGAGAGTTCACGCAGCCGCTGCGCCAGGTCCGCGTCGTGCTGGATGAATTCCTCGACCAGCGTGCGCGTGGCCGGGCTCGCTTCGCCGGCCAGGTAAACGGGCAGCAGATCCAGAATGATGTCACGCGTAATTTCCATATCGACTCTCCTGGGGCGAGCGGGCGCTCAGGCGCCGCCCGCCAACGCAAAACGTGCGCGATGAATCCTGACCTTCACGGCCGCCACGGTCAGACCCAGCACGCGCGCGATCTCCTCGTAGGCCATGCCATCCACGGCGTGCATGAGCACGGCGGAGCGGCTGAGCTCCGGAAGCTTCTGCAGCCCGGCGATGGTGGTGCGCAGCCGTTCGCTGCTCTCGGCATCCTGCTCGGGACCTGCGCGCGGATCGCGCAGCTCCTCGTCCAGTGCGTCGTGTCTTGCGCTGCGGCGCAGCCCCCGCAGATAAAGATGCCGGGCGATCGTGAACAGGTAACCCTTGACCGTGGCCATGACGATGGGCGTAGGTGAAGTCCAGACGCGCGCAAAAGTCTCGGAGGTGATGTCCTCGGCCTCGGCATGTTGACCCGACAGATAGAGCGCATAGCGATAGACATCCGGCGCGTGTTGCCGATAGAGCGCGCCGATGTCATTCATCGCAGTGGCGTCAAAGACCGAACAGGCCCGCGGCGATATCGGTCCACGCGTGTGCGACCATGCCGGCGCGCAGGCTGCGGCGCCAGATCGCGATCAGTCCGAACAGCAGCCCAAAGAGCGCGATGCGCGCACAGGCGTCCACTCCCTGGTAGCCATGGCTGACCCCGAAGAGCAGTGCCTGCAGGCACACGGCGATCCAGCGGCTGTGCGCCAGCCATGCGAACTGGCGCTGGAAGTAGCCGCGGAAGGCAAGCTCCTCGCAGATACCCGCGCTGATGGCCACGGCCACCCAGAGCGTCGATTCGAGCAGGCCCACAGGCAGCAGTGTGTCTATGGAGGCCGCATGCTGCGGGCCCGACAGCGCGGTCCAGCTCCAGTCGATGAGCTTCCATACGCCCCAGAGCGCGAGCCCGAGTCCGAGATCGCCGAGGATCTGCTGCGGACGGTCCCAGCGGCCGCCGATGAGCTGCCGCACGGTAAGTCCACGGCTGCGGATACCCTTGGCGACGCCGATGAACAGGCCCCACTCCATGGCCAGCAACGACAGATACAGCGGCACGGCATTCGGATGCGTGGTGGTGAGGCTGGTCTGAGTGCCAGCCTGATGCTGCATCCACGCGCCTCCCGCCGCCAGCGAGAGCATGATGGCGACCAGCAGCGCCGTGTGCCATACCGGTGCGATCGGGTGCTCGGTCGGTGCGTCATCGGCGGTGGTCAGCAAGGTGGGCATAACGGTACCTGCGTGTTGGCGAGCGGGTCTGTAAAGCAGGTATCCGCGAGCACGCCAAAGGTTACAGCCGCGCTGCGGGATTCAGCGCCGCAGCGCGGCGCACAGCGCCTCGGCGGCATCGACCATGCTGGGCCCCAAGCGCGACAGACGCTGATCAGTCCAGGGAATCAGCCGCCCGCTGCGCACGGCCTTGAGCGTGGGATAGGCGCGCCAGCCGTGCAGCCATTCATCGGCTGCCCTGCGATCCGGACCAACCGCCAGGATCACGTCCGGGTTGCGCTCGAGCACCGACTCGAGCGAGACGGCGGGTCCCGGTTCGGGAAGATCGGCGTAGATATTGCGATAGCCGCAGATGGTGACGACATCCGTCATGAGCTCGGACTGGCCTACGGTATAGATCGGGTGATCCCACACCTGTACCAGCATCGTGCCGCCGCTCACGGCGGCATAGCGCTGCGAGAGCGCCGTGATGCGTGCATTCAGATCATCGGCAACCGGTCCTGCCACCTCGCTGGTGCCGGCCAATGCACCGAAGCGGCGCACGCTGTCTGGGATATCGGCCAGCCGCCGGATGCGATGCCGGTAGACCGGCAGGCCCACGCGCTCGAGCTTGGCGATCTGCGCCGCCGAATTGCCGCTGCTCCACACCACGACCACATCCGGGTGCAGGGCGAGGATGCGTTCGATGTCGACACCCTGGCTGTCGCCGAC
>Ga0181531_10000292_pt1 | contig 35234 bp, 24 predicted proteins | sample PEATcosm2014_Bin_38_FD_119743 | JGI IMG/M metagenome (GOLD analysis project Ga0181531, IMG submission 119743) | Peatland microbial communities from MTU Mesocosm Facility, Houghton, MI, USA - PEATcosm2014_Bin11_10_metaG | ecosystem: Environmental > Terrestrial > Soil > Wetlands > Peat | place...
CGGGCTCCGCAGGGCTTCGCTGCGGACAACATCCGCGAAACAAACAAGCCACAAAACAACACCACCCAAAAGGGCCATTTCTAACGAGGTAAGAAAGGGGACATTTCTAACGAGGGTTGACAAATCAAAACGTTTCGCTTGACGCGATACGCCTCGGGGACTAGGCTCGCGCCAATTGGTCGAGGGCCGGCATGCGGTGTTGCCGCAGAGGGACCCGCGAGTGGGTCCAGATCGAGGCTCTGGGATGGGCCGGGCTACTTTTTTGTCCAGCGATTACGCGAATTTTGCTGCTATGGATGTTCTGCTTTTCATTCATCCCTTCGGGATTTTGCCAGGATAGTGGAAGCGAGGCGAGTGAGTTCCACGGGAGGGGCGTGGAAATCTCCGTAATGGTGCGGGACGCTACAGGAGAGCCGCTGACTTCGGAGGCGATGGTGAGAGTTTATCGTGATGGATCTATTCCCAGTGCCTCGGGAGAGACCTCGCAGGGGAGAGCTGTGCTGGTCTCGAATTATCTGGGCAGCTTTACGATCATTGTGAAAGCGGCGGGATACCAGGACGCGCAGAAAGACATTTCCATGCAAGCCCCGGGGAAGGTGGAGGTGGATGTATACCTGCGGCGTGTCGCGAACGGCGCAACTCCCCCGGGAGTTCCTGGCAGGCCTTTGCTGGCACCGAAAGCAAGGAAAGCGGTGGATAAAGGATTGGAGGCGCTGAGCGCGAACAATCTACCGGAAGCAAAGAAAAACGTGGACGAAGCGATGCGGCTGGCACCGGGACATCCAGATGTTTTGTACGTGCGAGGTGTGCTTTCGCTGATAGAGGAGAAGTGGCTGGAGGCGCAAGCCGCACTGGAAAAAGCCACGCAGGTTGACCCGAATCACGCGCGTGCGTTTGCGGCATTGGGGATGGCGCTTTGTGATCAGGGGAAATATAGCGATGCGATCGCCCCACTGGAGAAATCGCTGCAGTTGAATGCAGTAGGCGCATGGGAGACGCGTTGGACGCTGGGCAAAGCGTATTACCAGCACAAGCAGTATGATGATGCGCTGAAAATGTCGCAGCAGGCGCTGGCGGATTCGAAAGGGAAGGCCCCGGAAATTTCGTTGCTCGTGGCGCAATCCCTGACCGCGGTGGGGCGTTATGAGGAAGCTGCAGAGACTTTGCGAGAGTTTTTGAAGGCGCACGGTGATCGCAAAGAAGCTGCAACGGCGCAGCGGTGGTTGGACCGGCTTACGGTCAGCGGGAAGCTCCAGAAGAACTAGCATGGGTGACGCGAAGTTCGACGTGGTTGGGGGCAGGGCGGGTGGGGAAATATGCCGAGACGAAAATCGAAGAATCCGTTGCACCTTACTGCTCGATTCACGAGCGCCGTGGACTACGCGCGCCAGGTGCACGTAACTTGCCGAAAGGAGACGCTCGTCCCCACCATGGCGCATTTGCTGGGCGTCGCTGCACTGGTGATGGGAGAAAACGGCTCTGTGGCCTTCCCGGTAACCGAGGATATGGTGATTGCCGCGCTGCTACATGACGCCGTGGAAGACGAGGGTGGCATCCCGCGTCTGCACGATATTGAAGCAAACTTTGGAAAAGAAGTCGCCAAAATGGTGGAGGGCCTGACGGACAGTTTTGAAGAAGACAGCAGCAGGAAACAGAATTGGGAAGAGCGCAAAAGTTCCTACATCAAGCGGTTGCGCCAGGAGCCGTTTGAAACGCTGCTCATCTCCGTGGCCGACAAGCTGTACAACGCCCGCTCTATCCTGGACGACTATCGAAAAGAGGGCGCAGCAGTGTGGAAACGCTTCAAGCGAGGACGTAACCAGCAGCTTCGGTATTTCGAGGAACTGATTAAGGTTTTTGAGCAAAGAGGATCGAATCGCATCGTGGAAGAACTCAAGCGGGTCGTCTCTGAGCTCAGGCAACTATCGGCACGGGAAATCGATTAATCGATTAGAGGAAGGTCGACGATGAATGCCAGGACAAATGCCAAGAGATGCGTGAAAACAGCCCTGTTGGTCTGTGTGGTGGCTGCTGGTTCGTTGTGCGCGATGACTGCGCAGGCACAAGCTCCTTTAACCGTGAAAAATTTGCGCGTCGAATACAAAGTGGATCCATTGGGAACGGATGTTTCCAGGCCGCGATTCAGCTGGGAACTGCTGAGTGCGGAGCGGGGCGTTGTCCAGACGAGTTACGAGCTGCGCGTGGCAAGTTCGCCGGCGGACCTCGCGCAGGGGAAAACAATTTGGCAGACCGGCAAGCAGGCGTCGGATGCCTCCATGCAAGTCGAGTACGGTGGCCCAGCGCTCGAAAGCGAAGGAATCTATTTTTGGCAGGTACGTGTGGGAGACAATCACGGCCATTTTTCGGACTGGAGCAAAACCGCTCATTGGGAGATGGGATTGCTGAATGCCGGCGACTGGAAAGCAAAATGGATTACCCCTGATCTTGTGGAGGATGAGACCAAATCGAATCCTTCGCCAATGTTGCGCCGGGAATTCGCGGTGAAGGCCGGCAAAAAAGTGGAACGCGCGCGCCTCTACGCGACCGCGATGGGCCTGTATGAGATGCAATTGAACGGAAAGCGCGTCGGGGATCAACAACTCACGCCGGGCTGGACGGCCTATGATTTTCGTTACCTATATCAGACGTTCGACGTGACCGGCCTTCTGAAAGGCGGAGAAAACTGCCTGGGAGCCGTGCTTGGTGATGGATGGTTCCGCGGAAGGAGCGGCTGGGAGGGAAAGCGGGATCTGTATGGGAAAAAAGTGGCGCTGCTGGCGCAACTGGTGATTCGCTATGCGGATGGCACGCAGGAAATTGTCACCAGCGACGAAAAATGGAAAGCGGCGACCGGGCCGGTCCTCTGGTCGGACATTTATGACGGAGAGGCCTACGACGCGCGATTAGAAAAAGCAGGATGGAGTGAAGCGGGATACTCCGACAAAGACTGGAAAGGTGTAACGATTCAGCACGCTCCGAAAGCGAGTTTGGTCGCGCCTGCCGGACCGCCGGTGAAGGAGATCGATGAGCTAAAGGTAGCGAAAGTGTTCAAGACCCCCGCCGGAGATACGGTACTGGATATGGGGCAGAACATGGTGGGGTGGGTGAGGTTACGTATCGCCGCGCCAGCGGGGACGACGATCACTTTGCGGCACGCGGAGGTATTGGATAAAGAGGGGAATTTTTATACGGCCAACTTGCGGACGGCGAAAGAAATGGTTCAGTACACTGCCAAGGGACAAGGAACAGAAGTTTACGAACCGCACTTTACCTTTCAGGGATTCCGCTATGTGGCCGTCAGCGGATGGCCCGGCGAAGTCAAGCCAGACGATTTTACAGGTATCGTGGTGCACTCGGCGATGGAGAGGACGGGGACGTTTGAAAGTTCGAGCGCGCTGCTAAATCAACTCGAGCACAATATTATATGGGGACAGAAAGGAAATTTTGTGGATGTTCCCACGGATTGCCCGCAGCGTGACGAACGGCTTGGTTGGACGGGAGATGCGCAAGTGTTCGCGCCGACAGCGTCCTTTAATTTCGACACCGCGGGTTTTTATACCAAGTGGCTCCGCGATGTGGCGCTAGACCAGGAGGATGACGGGGCGGTTCCCTTCGTCGTCCCCAACACCTTGACGCGCGACACTCGCAAGGGCGCGGCTGCTTCCGCGGGATGGGCGGATGTGGCCGTTGTCATGCCGTGGACTCTCTACCAGGCATTCGGTGACAAGCGGATTCTCGCAGAGCAGTACCCCAGCATGAAGGCCTGGGTCGAATACATACGCCGCGTGGCGGGCGATAAATATCTCTGGAACACCGGATTTACATTTGGAGATTGGCTGTCATTTGCCACAACGAGTGCCGCGTATCCAGGAGCCACGACGTCACCGGACTTGATCCAGACCGCGTATTTTGCACGTTCGACGGAATTGCTCGCAAAAACGGCTGAAGTCTTGGGCAAAAAAGAAGACGCGGCTGACTATGCTGCTCTTGAGCAGAAAATAAAAGCCGCCTTCGTAAAAGAGTTTGTGACACCCAACGGGCGGCTTTCTTCCGACACGCAGACGGCGTATGCGCTGGCGTTGGAATTCGATCTGTTGCCGGAACCTATGAGGGCCGAAGCGGCCGCGCGCTTGGCCGAAGATGTGCGAAAGTTCAAACACCTGACGACCGGTTTTCTGGGTACGCCGGTGCTCTGCCAGGCCCTGAGCGATTACGGCTATCTGGATGAGGCCTACATGCTCCTGAATCGTAAGGAGTATCCTTCTTGGCTCTATCCCGTGACGCAAGGCGCCACCACCATCTGGGAACGCTGGGACGGACAAAAGCCCGATGGCAGCATGCAAGATGTGGGAATGAATTCCTTCAATCACTATGCCTACGGCGCGATCGGCAATTGGATGTACGCGGTCGTTGCGGGGCTCCGGATTGACGAGCAGACGCCGGGATACAAGCACATTTTGATCCAGCCGGAACCAGGCGGAGGCCTCACGAGCGCCAAGGCGTCCGTAGAGACGATGTACGGACGCGCGACGTCGGGCTGGAAAATCGCCGACGGCAAGTTGACCACACAGGTCGAAGTTCCCGCGAACACCACAGCCACGGTGCGGCTGCCAAAGGCCAAGCTGCAAGACGTCAGCGAAGGCGGCAAGCCTCTGGCGGGACGCCCTGAGTTTTCTGGCGCCAGCCAATCCCGCGACGCCCTGCTTGTGAATGTTGGGTCGGGAACCTATGTTTTTGTCAGTGCTTACGCAACATCCGAGGCAGAGAAATCAGCTCAGAAAAATTGAGCCCCATTGTTTCTGGCAGATAAAAGGTGGCGCATGCGAATTTCCAGACCTATGCCGAAGAGAGCAATCTTTCTATTGGCCGGAGCCATGCTGATCCTTAGTCACGAAGCCAACGCACAGGACCGCGGCCAGACGCGCTCCATGGTCATCTCGAAGGGCGGGATTGTGGCTTCTGAATCGCCCCTGGCCTCGCAGGCAGGCGTCCGCATTCTGGAAAGCGGCGGAAACGCGGTGGACGCGGCAATTGCCACAAACGCGATGATGGGCGTCGTCGAGCCCATGATGAACGGCCTCGGTGGAGACCTTTTCGCGATCGTTTACGACGCAAAGGCCAACAAGCTTTACGGCCTCAACGCCAGCGGCTGGGCGCCCAAAGCTCTAACCATCGATTATTTGCACAAGCTCGGTTTGAAGGACATGCCGCAAACCGGCGTGCATTCCATCACCGTTCCAGGGGCGGTGGACGGCTGGCAAAAACTGGCGGACAAATTTGGCAGGAAAAAACTGAAGGACGATTTGGCAGCGGCCATTCGCACGGCCCAGGATGGTTTTCCGGTGCCCGAGTGGGATGCGGCTTATTGGTCCGCCTCCGTGGATTTGTTGCACACCGACGACGCCGCGACGACCCTCTATCTGCCAAACGACCACGCCCCAAAGGTCGGCGACGTTTTCAAAAATCCGGAGCTGGCTGCGTCTCTGCAGGAGATCGCCGACAAGGGCCGCGATGCTTTCTACAAAGGCGCAATCTCAAAGAAAATTCTCGACGCCATCAAGCGCCACAACGGCACCATGACCGACAAAGACCTCGCGGAATATTCCAGCGAATGGGTCGAGCCCATCTCCACAACCTATCGGGACTGGACCGTCTACGAATTGCCTCCCAACGGCCAGGGCATCGGCGCTCTGGAAATGCTGAACATCATGGAGACATTCCCATTCGGCCAAAAGGACTTCGGATTCGGCTCGACGAATGCTCTCCACGCCATGATCGAGTCCAAGAAACTGGCGTACGCCGACATCGAGCGCTATCTTGGCGACCCTCGTGGACAAAAGTTGCCGGTGTCCACGCTGCTATCCAAACCCTGGGCCGTGGAGCGTGCAAAATTAATTGACCCGGACCACGCCGCCTGCGACACCGCAGCGGGCGAGATCGCCATCGGGAACGACACAACCTATCTGACCGTCGTCGATCACGATGGAAACATGGTTTCCCTCATCCAGAGCAATTACGCAGCGTTCGGTTCAGGAATTGTTCCAGCCGGTGCCGGATTTGTCTTGCACAACCGCGGCGGTCTCTTCGCGCTCGATTCCGCGTCGCCAAACGCGCTTGCCGGCCGCAAGCGTCCGCGCCACACCATCATTCCCGGCTTCGCGCAGAATGGCGACAAGCGTATTGCCTTCGGCATTATGGGCGGCTGGAATCAGGCCCAGGCTCACGCGCAGTTCATTGCCAACATTGCCGACTTTAAGATGAACATTCAAGCCGCCGTGGAGTCCGCGCGTTTCACCAAATACACTTTTAATGGTTGCGACGTCGAAATGGAGAATCGCATCAACAGCAAAGTACGCGACGAACTGACCGCCAAAGGCCATCAGATCAAAGTCCTCGGAACGTTTTCGAGCCGCGTCGGCGGCGGCCAGGCAGTCCTCCGCGATTTCGCTGCAGGTGTAAATTACGGTGCCTCCGACCCGCGTAAAGACGGCCAGGCCATAGCCGAACTCCCCTTCTGACAAGGCAATTGCACGGGTACGCTACATCGTGCCTGGGCACGCAAAATTGCGTACAACGGGCCCAGGAGATGCGAACGGCAGGCCTGCAACCAGTGCACTCATACCGCACCAAAGGGGAAGAACTCTTCCTACCACCCCGCAGTACAGGGTTCCCTAATTTGACAAACTCCTTGTTTTCAAATGCTTAGATGTAATACCCTTGGCGAATAACTTGCACCTGTACCGAAGGACAGGGTCGACGCTCCGCAGCAACGCCGCCCCCGTCATGGAGACCCGCATGGGACTGGTTCGGCTTGGACCGTGGTTCTTCCGGTTCGTCACCTTGGCTGCCCTATGTTTCGCGCTAATTCCTTCCGCCAAATCTCAGACCGTCGATGTCTCCGGCCGCTACGAGTGTGCCGAGGCAAAAGTGCAGGGCAAAGTGATGCATTGCACCGCGGCCCCTCTCATCCTCAAAAATGATGGCCACTTCGAGCTGCGCGGCTGGGAAGGCAGCTACCTGGTGGAAGGGGATTGGGTTGAACTTTCCGACTCGCTGACAAAAGCCCGCGCCAAAATCGTGCCAGGACACAAAATTGTCCTGCGCTACTTCGGCAAACACGGCTGGGCGGAAATGACCTACGAACGCCGCGTCGCCGAACTCGGCAAGACGTCTCTAAGCTAGATAGGGCTATCCTTCTGAGGATGATCGTCTGGCCTGCCCGCTTGGTTCAACCCCGCCTGAAAGTCTCCTGCTCTGCTTGCAGTTAGTGTGTTTCTGGCTGCCAACCCCGGCCACGCAAGACTCGTCCCGCCGTCGCACCAGTCAGTTTCCCGTGGTCATACTCAACTTGTCCGTTGACGATCGTGTAGGCGATCCCCTCCGACAGCTGCGCCGGCTTAACAAACGTCGCCTTGTCAATAATCGTCGCCGCATCAAAAATCGTTACATCGGCAAAGTATCCCGGCTCGAGCAATCCGCGGCTCTCGAGGTGTTCGCGCTGCGCGGGAAAAGAAGTGATTTTGCGGATGGCATTCTCCAGCGGCATCATATGTTCGTCGCGAACGTAGTGCCCCAGAAACCGCGGCATCGAACCAAACGCTCGCGGATGCGTGTGAGCCTCGAAAATGGGACCATCCAGCGACATCTCATTGGCATCCAGCCCAATGCTCGTCCAACGTTGCTCTAAGCCGGTCTTGATATCTTCTTCGCTGGCCATGAAATAAAGCGCGCCGGTCTGCGCGTTATCAGCGAGCACGAAATCCATCAGAGTATCTTCTGGTGATTTATTCCAAGCTTTGGCGACGTCCGCGACGGTCTGGCCCTCGAAATGTTTCAGGTCTTTGTTTTCGATCGACGCGAGCATCACCCCCGCACCGCCGCCGCAATCGTAATAAAGGTTCTCCCAATCCGGATGATCCCCGGCCAGTTCTTTCTTAATACGCGCGCGCACCGCTGGATCCTTGAGGCGCGCCAGCAGCTTCTGCATCCCGCCATCGGCAGCCCACGGCGGCAGCGCCGACGCGAGCGCCGTTCCTCCTGCCGGATACGGATACATGCTCGCGGCAATATCAAGCCCCGAATCACGCGCGGCCTGAATGGTCGCAACGACTTTTTTCATATTGCCCCACCGGGCTTTGCCGCTTACCTTCATATGAAAAATTTCCACCGGCAAATTCGCTTCGCGTCCAATGCGAATCGCTTCCGCAATGGCCTCCATTTCTGAGGCGCCTTCGCTGCGCATGTGCGTTGCGTAAAGCCCGCCATACTGCGAAGCCACTTTGGCGAGCGCAATGAGTTCTTCCGTCTTCGCATAGGAATTGGGTGGATAGATAAGCGCGCTCGATACGCCAAGCGCGCCGTCCTTCATGGCTTGTTCCACCAGCGCCTTCATCTGCTCAAGTTCTGCGGGAGTCGGTGCGCGATCATCATCCCCAATAACGGCTTCGCGCACCTGTGCCGAACCGACATAAGTCCCTATATTGATGGGTGTGCCCTGCTTTTCGAGACGTCGGAAGTAGCCATCGAGCGTGGTCCAATCCACTGTGAAATGAAATTGATCGAGGAATGGCTTCAACGGCGCGAGAGTCTTTTCGTTTTGCGGCGCAATGGACCCGCCCTCGCCGGTAATTTCCGAAGTGATGCCTTGCGACAGCTTGCTCAGCGAACGATTGTCGAGCAGCAGCGAGGATTCGGACTGGCCAAGCATGTCAATAAATCCCGGTGAAACGATAAGCCCTTTGGCATCTATTTCGTTCTTCGCATGCGCTTCGCGCAAATTCCCAATGGCGGTGATGCGATCCCCTTGAATCCCGACATCCGCTGCGTACCACGGGTTGCCCGCGCCATCAATGATGTGCCCGTTGCGGATGATCATGTCGTAGACGGGAGCAGCCTTCGGCGCCGCGCTCGCAGCAGGCGCAGCGGCCGGGCCATCAAGAACAGCGTCATAGGCCGCCGCAGCGATCTCGCCAACCGCCTGCCCTCCAACAGATTGTGCCGCATCCGGATCAGGCGGCAGCGTCACGTGATTCAGATAAATGCCGAGTGCGAGCTTTTGTCCACTCTTGGTGATCACGAACCCGGCCAAGCCCTTCCCGTTCAGCATCATTTTGCCGTTGAGCTTGTCCTCCGAGCCAAACGTTCCGGTCTTTGCGAAAACGTGGCCCGCGCCGGGACTGTTGATCTGAATTTTTGCCAGCGTGCCATCCTTCCCAAGAATCGGCAGCGCCTTGAAGAAAATGGGAAAATCGGGGCGCGTGCTCAGGTACGCCATGTAGTGCGCGATAAAGTCCGGGCTAAATAGATCAGCCCAATCGCCGCCTTCGCCATCGCCCTGCGATGCGCCTGACATGTCCAACTTGGCGTCCTGAAGAAACGCGCGCTCTATTTTGAATCCCGCGTGAACCGGATCGTTTAAGTCCTTCGCGACGAGCGTCCCTAGAAAATAGGGGCCCATGCTGGCGTGAAGATTCTGGCTCAGCTTCAAAGTGATTTTGATCTCTTCGGAGAGTGGCAACGATTGGTGATCGGCGACCAGATTATCGTCGGTATAGAAGTGAGCGAGACTCTTGAAATCCGGAGGGCCGCCGGCCTTCATGGCTTTGATCTCCACGCCCGCGGCGGCGAGCGACTCGGCGAGCACCGCCTGCGCAAATTGCGTGGGCGATGGGACCGCATAGGGGGCCGTGACCGGATTTGAATCCAATGGCAGCGACCCGTTGAGTGTGACCATGACCGTGCCGTCAGGGTTTGTGACTGTTTTGGGATCCTGAAGATCGGCCTTCGAGCCTGCAGGCGACGTGGTGATGTGATTCACGAAACTTACGTAGCCGGTCTTGGGAGAGATATCCAGTTTCGCTGGGTCGCCCGTTTTTGCGCCGGGGGCGGCGACCAGATCGATCACATTATCGTTCACAACGATCGAGGAAATGACGACGCCCGTGCCACCTTCGCGGTTGCCGTCGGGGAAAAGACTCGCATCCACAAAAACGAATCCTTCCACTTTCTTAATCCCTTTGCCGGCGATGTCCTTGGCAATTTTTTTGATCACCGCCAGAGGGTCGCCCGCCACGGCAGGTCCGCCGTAGGAATGGTCTTCGTCCACAAAAGAGAGCGTCCCATCGGGCTGAATGCGGTTGGAAAGATTGGGATCGCCGCTCGCCACAAGAATCAGGTCACCTTTGAGCACTCCCTTTTTGTCGATCGGCCCGGTGCGGTAGACGCGCGTATGGAATCGGTAGTCCGCCCCAAGTTTCGCAAGCAGCGTGCCTTCGGTCAGGGTTTTGGTCGTTGATGCCGGCACAAACATTTTATTCGCGTTGTATGAGTAGACGATTTTTCCGGTGTCCAGCGAGTAGAACTCAATGCCAAAATTCGCGTGCGCGAATTCAGGCCGGTCCATCACTTTTTGAATGCGCTCGGCAAGCGTGGAACCAGATTGCGCGCGCAGAGCTCGCGGCGCGGCGGTACAGAGAAATCCGAAGCAGAATACGGCGACGAGTGAAAAATAGCGGCGGGTCGTAAACAAGATAAATCCTCCAGAAAAAGCGGCTGGGGCTTGCGCGCTATTGAGCGGCAGCGAGTCCCTGGCCGGAATGCAAATCCTCAAACTTGATATTCAATATCGGATATTCGTGCCAATCCTTGTAATCGAAGTGCCACCACTCGTGCTCATAAACGGTGAAGCTTTCGGATTCCATCGCGCGCCGCAAAAGGTCTCGGTGCCAGCGCTGCAGCGAAGTGCCGCCGGGATAATCAGGGAAGGACCGCGGAGACATTTCGTCGTAAGTGCCAGGCATTTCGATGGGTTTTCCCGAAGCGAGATCATAGAGCGTCAGGTCGACAGCGCAACCCCGGTTGTGTCGTGAACCCTGCGACGGATCGGCGACAAAAATCTTGCCTTCCGGCGGCGTAACATCCCAAAAGATTTTCGTCACATACCACGGCCGGTACGCATCGTGAATCAGCAACCCGTAACCAAGCGGCTTCAATTTGTGAAGGACCCGCACCAAAGACTCCGCTGCGGGGCGCTGCATAAACGCGCGCGCCTGCGTGTACACAGGCGTGCCGAGAAAATCATTTGTAGTGGCATATCGAATATCCAGGTGAATGGCGGGATCAAGAGGCGCGAGTTCCACCAATTCGGGCTTGCGAAATGGACCGGGCTCCGCAGGCGGGGCCGCGAGAAGCGCTTCCCGGCGAATCTCACTCACTCGATGCACCGGTTTGATATGAAACGTATTGGATGGATCCGTGCCGGGGTCGGTCCGCGTGTAACAAAAATTCAGATAGCAGAACGCGGTGGCCATGCCAGCGTCGTTGCGGATGATGTCGTGGCCCGGAATTCTGTCGCCGCCTTCTGGAGGAAACACAATCTGGTCCTGCATAACAGAGAACTGATTTCGCTTTCCCTGGTCATCCTGCCAGAGCAGTTGTCCATTATCTTCCAGTAGAAAGAAGCTGCGTGTCGGTTTCGGAGCATCTTGAGTTAGAGACTTTGGTTCGTCTAAATAAATGCCAACCAATTTCTTCCACGCAGCGGGCGCATCGGGTGGTTTAGGGCCAGGTGGAAGACCGGCGGGATTATTCTGTGCATGGCCAAACGATGCTTCGAAGAGTAGCGCGCCCAATGCGGCCGCGAGCAGAACGCCGAAACAAAGGCCATGTCGCAGGTGATGGAATCGTTGTTTAGCCATTTGCGGATCGCGCCACATGATAGCCGAGAATTGAAATTCCTGCGAGATACAAATGTTGCCGAATGAGAGCTCGCGCGATGCAGCAAGCGTGGCCGGCGGACAAGGCGCTTCACAGGAGCAATGTAAAAGGCGCTTCTGCCGTGAATCAAAGAAACGAATGTTTCAAAGTTAGGGGAGACTTGTCAGACCGTGTACCAGCGGAAGCCTTTGCGCTGCTCCTCGGCGATTTCCTTGAGGATGGCGAGCGTTTGCGGGCGGCGGTACTGGGCGCAAGCAGCCAAAATGGAGTTGACCAACGCGACCGGAGCCGCATACGAAGCGCCAAAGGTGGTAGATTCCACCGAGGCCAGAAAAACTTCGTCGCACTCGCGAGCCAGCGGCGACACATAAGTGTCTGTGATCCCAATGCAGTACGCATCCCTCGCTTTCGCCAGGTGCACACCTTCCACGGTCTGCCGAAGGCCGCGCCGGAAGCTGATCGCGAGAACGAGATCGCGATTATTCACGGTGCGGACAAGGTGGGCGATTCGCCCAGCCGATGTGCCCTTGAAAACCGGCAACCCCAGCAGCGTTATCTGATATTCCAGGTAGTCTGCCAGAAAGGAAGCGAGGTCGCCGGCAAGCAGCACGATGCGTCGTGCGTCGTAAACGCGTTTTGCGAGAGAAGTGAGCCGCGCGGCATCCAGGCTATTCTTAAGGCCGTGCAAATTTTTGAGATCTTGTTCCAAAGCCTCTCGAATATAGGCCGGCATGCTCGCTTCGCGCCCCGAAGATTCCATCGTGTCCAGCGAGGTGGCGAATGCAATCGAAAGATCGTGCAAATGCTTTTGAAAATCCCGGTAGCTCGCGAAGCCCAGCCCGCGAACGATGCGAACGACAGTCGCAGGATCGGTGCGGAGCCGCTTGGCCATCGCGCGCACGCTGAGGAGAACGTACTCGCGCGGGTGTTCCAGAATGGGGCGAATAATCTCCTGGCGCTTCGAGCTCAGAATCTCAATGCGCTCCGCCAAAGAGGGAACTGCCGCGGGAGAAGGAAGTTGTCTTCTAGTCATGGCGCCAGAGAATTGCCTAAATCGGCAAACAAGTCAACAGGCGAGCGGTAAAATAGGAATTTGTCGAACGTTCAGTTGAATGCGCGGTTATTTCTTCGTTGCCGCGGCCTTCTCTTCCAGCCCCGGCGCAATCACGGGCTGCAAGAAGGGCATCATGGCGCGAAGTTTCGGTCCGAGCTGCTCCACTGGATGGTTTTGCTCGCGCTTTCGGGTCGCGAGGAAGTTCGGGCAGCCCTCTTCGTTTTCCTTGATCCACTTTTTCGCAAAGCTGCCGTCGCGAATTTCGCCAAGGATCTTTCGCATTTCCTCGCGCGTCTGCTGGGTGATGATGCGCGGCCCCGCGCTGTAATCGCCTTGCTCCGCGGTGTCGCTGATGGAATAACGCATGTAGCTGAGCCCGCCGCGATAGATGAGATCGACGATCAGCTTGAGCTCGTGCATGCACTCGAAATAGGCCACTTCCGGCTGATAGCCCGCCGCAAGCAGGGTGTCAAAGCCTGCTTTTACGAGCTCGCTGACGCCGCCACACAGCACCGCTTGCTCGCCGAAAAGATCAGTCTCTGTCTCCTCCGTAAACGTCGTCTCGAGAACGCCCGCGCGCGTGCAGCCAAGGCCCTTGGCGTAGGAAAGGGCCAGCGCTTTGGCGTGGCCGCTTGCGTCCTGCTCGATTGCGATCAATGCGGGTGTACCGCCGCCTTCGGTAAAGACTTCGCGCACACGGTGGCCCGGCGCTTTGGGCGCAATCATGGAAACGTCCACATCCGCCGGTGGCTTGATCGTCCCAAAGCGAATATTGAAGCCGTGGGCGAACATCAGCGTCTTGCCCTTGTGGAGATGGGGCGCGATATCGTCGTGGTACAGCTTGGACTGTTTGGTGTCGGGCGTAAGAACCATGATGACGTCCGCCCATCTGGCGGCTTGCCCGGGAGTCATCACGGTCAGGCCTTGCTTCTCCGCTTTGGAACGCGAAGAACTGCCTTCCTGCAGCCCGACGCAGACGGTTACGCCGCTGTCACGCAGGTTCAGCGCATGGGCGTGTCCCTGAGAGCCGTAGCCGATGATGGCCACTTTCTTGGATTGGATAAGCGCGAGATCCGCGGAATCGTCGTAGTAGAGATTTGCCATTTTCTTCCTTTGGGGCCGGTTTGCGGCCGCGAGCTAGAAGCCATTCAAGATGCCCTAGCCCTTAAACTTGCCAGTGCGGAGCACATGGAGCCGACTGTCAGTGATCTTCAGTTGTGCTTTTGCCCCACCTTCAATTTTTGTAAGTATTGCATCTAAAGAATTTAGAATAACCCTAAAGTGGTTACCGAATCTGTAGCACCTATCAGCTTGCTGCTACCGGTTGTTCCGAAGCTGCTGCTGTCTGGACCGGCGGCCGGAGCAGGTCGCCGCCTCGGGTCATGCTGATGCGGCCACTGCGGGCCATTTCTAAAACGCCAAACGGCTTTAGGACTTCGAGAAGGCCGTCGATTTTCTCGACGGTTCCCGAGACCTCAATGATCAGGGATTCGGGAGCGACGTCCACAACACGCGCGCGAAAAACCTTGATCAGTTCCATCAGGTGAGGGCGGGATTGCTGGTCGGCGAGCACCTTAATGAGGGCGAGGTCTCGCTCCAGAAGGGCGCGTTCGGAAATATTCTCCGCGAGAAGTACATCCACGAGCTTTTCCAGGCTGGCTTCGAGGCGATGGCCGCCCTTTTCGTCAGTGTGCGCGACAATGGTCATGCGAGCGATCTCAGGATTTTCCGTGGGGCCAACGGTCAGAGAATCGATATTGACGTTCAAACGCCGCGCAAGCGACGAGACGCGGTTGAGAACGCCCGGTTTGTTTTCGACGTAAGCTACGAGTGTTTGCATGTTGTCCTCTTTGCTCCTTGCTGCCGGCTCTTATGGCTCAATGGCCGTTTCGACGAGCGGATTGTTGGGCCGACGAATCATTTCATGAAGCGATGCGCCAGCGGGGACCATCGGATAGACGGAGTCTTCCTGTTCGACGCGGAAATCAATGAGCACGGTTTCCTTGGATTCGCGGGCGGAGCGAATCGTAGGAAGCACATCACCGCGCTGGGTGATGCGTTCGCCGCGAATTCCAAAGGCGTTTGCAAGCGCCGCAAAATCCGGCGCGACCAGGGGCGTCGCGACATAGCGCTTGTCGTAGAAAAATTCCTGCCACTGCCGGACCATGCCGAGATAGCCGTTGTTGATGATGGCGATCTTGATGTTGATTTTTTCTTGGACGACGGTGGCAAGCTCACACATGGTCATCTGGAAGCCGCCGTCGCCCACAACGACCCAGACTTCGGAATCTGGGTTGGCGAATTTGGCGCCGATCGCTGCCGGCAGCGCGAAACCCATCGTGCCCAATCCACCCGAAGTGATGAGCGTGCGCGGCCGGTTGTGGTGGTAATACTGCGCCTCCCACATCTGGTGCTGGCCGACGTCGGTGACGACGATGGCTTCGCCGCGAGTTTCCTTCCAAAGATCATTGATGACGTGAGCAGCGTAGAGATGGCCGTTGTCTGGCAAGCTTTGAATGTCACGCACAGCGGAGTCGCCCTTCAATTCCTTGATATGCGAGAGCCATGCGCCGCGGTCTGGATTGACGACGTGCGGAGTGAGTTTCTCGAGCGTCTCGCGAGCGTCGCCGATGAGAGCTGCGTCCACTGCGACGTTCTTATTGATCTCGGCGCGGTCAATTTCGATGTGAATCTTGCGCGCGCCCTTCGCGTAAGTGCGGAGGTCGCCGGTGACGCGGTCGTCGAAGCGCATGCCGACCGCAATCAGAAGATCCGACTCCTGAATCGCATGATTGACCCACGCCTCGCCGTGCATGCCCATCATGCCGAGATTCATTGGATCGGAAGCAGGGAAGCAGCCGATGCCGAGCAGCGTCATAGCCACGGGAATGTTGCAGGTACGAACGAACTGTTCAAAGGCGCGCATTGCGCCGGACAGAATGATTCCGCGCCCCGCCAGAATGACGGGCCGCTTCGCGTTGTTCAGCAATTCAATCGCGCGATCGAATTCCGCTTGATCGAGGCTGTTGCGGACGCGCTTTAGCGGCAACTTTGGCGCGGCAGCATCCCAATCAAATTCGCAGGAAGCCTGCTGTGCGTCTTTGGTGATATCAACGAGCACTGGTCCGGGCCGGCCGGAGTTGGCAATGACAAAAGCTTCGCGCACGGTCCTGGCAATGTCTTCCACGCGAGACACGACTACATTGTGCTTGGTAATGGGCATGGTGATGCCGGTGATATCGATTTCCTGGAAGGCATCGGAACCGAGCAATTTGCTGCTCACCTGTCCGGTGATGCAAACAACGGGAGACGAATCGAGCATAGCGGTAGCAATGCCGGTAACCATGTTGGTTGCGCCAGGGCCGGAGGTGGCCATGGCCACGCCGATGCCGCCGCTGGCACGCGCATAACCGTCGGCCATGTGCGTTGCCCCCTGCTCATGCCGCACGAGAACGTGGTGCAGTTTGGATTTGCCAAGCGCGTCGTACACGGGAAGAATCGCGCCGCCCGGGTAACCAAAAATATGCCGCACACCCAACTGAGTGAGCGATTCACAGAGAATTTCCGCGCCAGTAAGCTTCATAGCGTCCTTCCTAATTGCGCTTGCGACGGATTCCGCGCAGCGGCTGGAGACTGACTCGATGATACAAAGGATGCCGGTACCAAGGTGACCGCGCCAACCGCGGCGGACGAAACCAGCAACGCGTATTTCGCCATCACACCGTTCGCAAAACGCGGCGCCGGAGCTTTCCATGAGCTGAGCCGCTTTTGAATCTCGGCATCCGACAGCTCAACGCTCAGCTTGCGGCCCGGAATATCGAAGACAACGATGTCACCGTCTGCAATGGCCGCGATGGGCCCGCCATGGGCCGCCTCTGGAGCAACGTGGCCCACCATGAAGCCTCGCGTTGCGCCGGAGAAACGTCCATCGGTGAGCAGCGCGACGGAATCCTCGAGCCCCGCTCCGACCAACGCGGCCGTCACGGCGAGCATCTCGCGCATTCCGGGCCCGCCTTTCGGGCCTTCGTAGCGGATGACGACAACATCGCCTGCCTTTATCTGGTTTTTGTCTACGGCGGCAAAGGCGAGTTCTTCGTTATCGAATACGCGGGCCGGGCCGCGGAAAGTCTTGTAGTCGTGACCGGCGACTTTGATTACGCAGCCATCGGGCGCGAGATTGCCTTTCAAAATGACCAAGCCGCCCGTTGGCTTCAAAGGCGAGTCGATTTTTCGCACAACTTCCTGGTTCGGAGTTTCCTTCGCGGAGGCCGCTTCTTCAGCCAGCGTTTTTCCTGTGACCGTGAGAGCGTCACCGTGCAAATGTTTCGCCTCGAGCAGCCTCTTGGCAACCAGCGCAGTGCCTCCCGCCGCATACATATCCACGGCCACAAATCGCCCGGCGGGTTTGAGGTCCGCGATAATCGGGGTTCGCGAGCTGATACGGTCGAAATCATCAATATTCAGAGGAATTTTGGCCTCGTTGGCAATGGCGAGCAAATGCAGGACGGAGTTCGTTGATCCGCCGGTAGCGGCAACCCCGGCAATGGCATTTTCAATGGAAGACTTCGTAATGATTTTGGAAGGAGTGACATCTTTCCGCAGCAATTCCATCACAAGCTCGCCGGCACGACGGCCAGAATGAGCTTTGCCTGCGTCGGTAGCGGGAACGCTGGAAAGCCCCATCGGTGCAATGCCGAGAAATTCGCAGACCAGCGCCATGGTGTTAGCGGTAAATTGCCCGCCGCAAGCGCCTGCTCCGGGACAAGCAACGTCTTCCAGCGCCTTCAGCCGGGCATCGGACATGTCTCCGTGCGAATGGCTGCCAATGGCTTCGTAAACATCCTGAATGGTGACCGAGTGGCCTTCAAATTTGCCGGGAGCAATCGAGCCGCCGTAGAGAACCAGGCCGGGAATATTCAAGCGCGCCAGCGACATAATACCCGCGGGAATGGTCTTGTCGCATCCGACCAGCACAACCAGCGCGTCAAACATATTTCCGCGCGTCACCAATTCAATAGAATCTGTAATCACTTCGCGGCTGATGAGCGAAGCGCGCATCCCTTCCGTGCCCATGGTAATTCCATCGGAGATGGAAACGGTGTTGAACTCGAGCGGCGTGCCTCCCGCGGCTCTAATGCCGTCCTTTACATGCACGGCAAGCTCGCGGAGGTGATAGTTGCACGGGCCAATCTCAATCCAGGTATTTGCGACGCCGATAAGGGGCTTCTTAAAATCGTCGTCGCGAAGTCCGCAGGCGCGGAACATGGCGCGTGCCCCTGCGCGATTTGGACCATCAATCAAGGCGCTGCTGCGGCGTTTCAGCGAGGTTTCCGTCACGGCTCCATTTTCTCCCAGGGGCTCTTTTGTTGTGTTAACCCACTAAGACAAGCTAGAAAAACTTGAGGCCATCATCTGGTTTGGATGATGGCCCCGAAACTCTCTGGTGATTCTTTGCTAGGAGGCCATCATCTATTTGTCGCTCCCCGTGCAACGACAGGGATAATTCGTACAACTACAATACCCCGCGAAATCAGAGCAGTAGCGGCCGGTGCATTCGGAATGGCGACAGTGAACATGCTGTTTTGTCCGCCATCAAGGTATCAGAATGAGGGGCGGATAGTCAATCAGTCCAATTAATAGTATTGTTCGCAGCGATAAGAAGCATTTATAGGACAGATTCTGATGGTTCACTCGCCCGAGCCAAGTTTCCATGCGACACCGGCATCCTAACCTTGCTGCGAACATCTAAAAAGATAGGCACCCCGATGGACGGCGCGGCCCAGCGGACAAGGCCGGTGAGGCGGAGAAAGCATGCAGCAGGAGACGGATGTTTTGATTGTTGGCGGTGGCCCCGCAGGGCTGGCTGTTGCCATCGCGGCGCGGCAACGCGGCTTTCGAGTGTCCGTCGTTGACGGCGCGAAGCCTCCTATTACAAAAGCGTGCGGAGAAGGGCTTCTGCCCGACGCGCTACAGGCGCTTCGCGAACTCGGAATCGAACTGCGCGAAACGGATGGCTGGGCGCTTCGGGGAATTCGCTTTGAGGATGAGCACGCCTCGGTCAGCTCTTCTTTTTCCGGTGGATGCGGGATTGGAATACGGCGCGAGGTGTTGCACGCAAGAATGGTGAAGAGGGCGAGCGATTGTGGAGTTGTGCTTTATTGGAACGCGCCCATCACTAGTCTTACTGAAGCCGGCGCCACTGCTTGCGGGAATAAAATCTCTGCGCGCTGGGTCATTGGTGCAGATGGGAGCCGCTCGCTGGTCCGCCGGTGGAGCGGGTTGGAGAGCCCAAGTTTGCAGAGGGGCAGGTTTGCTTACCGGCGTCATTACAGGTTGAGTCCCTGGACCGATTTCACGGAAGTTCATTGGGGAGAAAAAGCGCAGGCGTACATTACTCCCGTCAGCGAGGATGAGATTTGCGTAGTGCTGATTTCAAACCGAGCGGGTTCACGGTTTGATGAAACATTGCGCGGTTTTTCAAAACTGGAAACGCGATTGAAGCAGTGTGCACACGCCAGCTCGGAACGCGGCGCGATGACCGGCAATTTTTATCTGAAAAATGTGACTCGGGGAAAGATTGCTCTGATCGGGGATGCCTCCGGCGGCGTAGATGCAATTACGGGCGAAGGACTATGCCTGAGCTTTCGCCAGGCGCACGAACTGGCTGCCGCTCTCGTGGAAGGCGATCTTAGGCTTTATGAGAAAGCGCATCGTCGTATGCTTCGCAGGCCGCGGCTCATGGGAAAGTTGCTGTTGCTGCTCGACCGTGAAACGGGAATGCGAAAACGTACAATGCGCATACTGGAAGCGGGGCCGCATCTGTTTGAGCGAATGCTTGCGTATCATGTAGGAGAGACGCGCGTATTCCAGCTTGCCGCTACGGGAGCGAGCCTCGGCTGGCGATTTTTGACGGCGTAATCTAATGAGAAACCAGATGAAGCCAAGGCGACATCGCAAAAGTGGGTACGGCAGCTGGCGGGTGTTACTCGGGATAGCGCTCCTTACGGTGGCACTGTCTGCGCGAGCTGCACAAGGGCTTGCGGCTGCGCAGGTGAATCCCGGCGAGGTCACGCTGAGCATTGATACTGCGCAGAGCAAATTGCACTGGACGTTGAGCAGTACGCTTCATACTGTTCATGGGACATTTAACCTGAAAAGCGGTGTTTTGAAATACGATCCTGCGAGCGGTAAGGCTAGCGGAGAGATCGTCGTGTACGCGACCAGCGGCGAAAGCGGAAACGAAGGACGCGACAAAAAGATGCATGGCGAGATTCTGGAAAGCCAGCGCTACCCCGAAATTACTTTTCGTCCGGACCGGATCGAGGGAAAAGCCGTCGGGCAAGGAACTTGCAGCGTGCAACTGCATGGAACGTTTGTTTTGCACGGTGCCGAGCATGAATTGACGGTGCCCGTGCAGGCTGAGCTTGCCGGCGATCACTGGAAAGGCACGGCAAAGTTCAGCGTGCCTTATATTCAGTGGGGGCTGAAAAGTCCGAATACATTTTTGTTGAAGGCCGATCCGGCCGTGGACATCGAACTGGAGATGAACGGGCCGATGCAAGTGGCCGCCGCGCGATGATGGGGCTACTCTTCCGCTTCTTGCGTGACGATATGCACATCCACCGGAGGAGATTCGCGCAGGAAACGGTGGACCGCCGATAGGTAGAGATATTTGCGCCAGTCGTGTATCGGGGCACGGCCGAAAATTACCTGGGTAATATGTTTGTTACGGACGAATTCGGCTACGGCGTCGGCTACGCTGCGGTTTTTAAGGCGTACTACCGTTGCGCCGAGACTTTCCGCGAAGCGCAAATTCGCAGTCAGGGCAATCGTGTTCGGCTCTTTCGGGCCGATTTCCCGCTCGACATGAACGACGTACAGCTCAGCGTCCATTCGCCGAGCCATGCGGGCGCCGCGGGCGATGAGATACTGGCCCGCCGGATTTCCGGAAACACAAATCGCCATTCGTTCGCGAACGCCCCAGTTTTTACGGATGTCCTCGTCCTCCATGTAGGTTTCGAGGCTGCGGTCAACTTGTTCAGCCACCTGCCTTAAAGCGAGCTCGCGGAGGGCGATCAGGTTTCCGCGGCGGAAAAAATTTTTCAGGGAGCGTTCCACTTTTTCCGTGCTGTACACATCGCCGCGCTTCATGCGGTTGTGCAGAGCTTCGGGAGTCAGGTCCACCATTACGGTTTCATTGGCGGTTAGCGGCACCCAGTCCGGAACCGTCTCGCGAACCGTAATTCCAGTGATCGAACGCACGACCGGCGCGATGCTTTCGATGTGCTGAATGTTCAAAGTGGAAACCACATCGATTTTTGCAGCGAGCAAATCCTGAATGTCTTCGTAACGTTTGCGGTGCTTGCTTCCGGGAATATTCGTGTGAGCCAGTTCATCGACCAGAACGACTTGGGGCTTCCGCGCGAGAATGGCATCGACGTCCATTTCTTCGAAAACCGTTCCTTTGTACTCGATCTGTTTTCTTGGAACGGCTTCGATTTGCGCGACCAGCTCGACGATGCCCTTGCGGCCGTGCGTTTCCACAACGCCTATGACCACATCTTCGCCGCGGCTGCGGCGGCGGAGCGTCTCGCTCAGCATACTGTAGGTTTTGCCGACACCAGGAGCGTAGCCCAGAAATAATTTGAATATTCCACGGGCTTTCTGCGGAGGGGAAGCGACCTCCAGCCAGTCTTCAGGTTTCTTCGCCAAGGATTCAGCTTCTCCGTTTCAACTTGCCCGCATGCGATAGAATACCGGGATGCAGAGAATGGTGGCCGGCCGCGCCTTCGGAGTTTCCGTTTCTTTGGCACTTGTCGCCGGCATTACTTTTTTTTACTTCCACACGCTGCACGTCAATCAGACAACCATTGCTCTGACTTTCCTGCTGGCCATTCTAGCAGTTTCGGCAGTGTGGGGAATGGCCGTCTCGGTGTTTATGTCTGTGTTGGCGGTGCTGGCGTTCAACTATTACTTTCTGCCTCCTATCGGGACGTTTACGATCGCCGATCCGCAAAATTGGGTGGCGCTGTTCGCGTTTCTGGTGACTTCCATCATGGGCAGCCAGCTTTCCGCGCGGATTCGCAAGGAGGCCGACTCCGCGCACCAGCGGCGCCGCGAGATCGAGCGTCTCTATAAGTTCAGCCAGAAGTTGCTGGCCGAAGGCAACGTCATTCAGCTGATGAACGCGATTCCGAATTACATTGTGGAGAGTTTCGAAGGCGGCGCGGCGGAGTTGTTCCTTCCGCAAAAGGACAAGTTTTACCGTTCGGGATTCGGCGCTGCGCACCTGGATGAAGAGAGAATGAAGTCTGTGTTTCTTCGTGATGAATCCATTATCGAGACGCAGCAAGGTTTGTATTTCATTCCGGTGCGGCTTGGTGTACGGCCGATAGCCAGTCTTGGGATTTCCGGCTCGCGGCTTTCGCGGCAGACGCTCGATGCGCTCGGTAGCCTTGTGGCCATCGCCATTGAGCGTGCGCGGGCAGTGGAAAAGCTGGGGGAAACGGAAGCGGAACGCCAGGGCGAGCGCCTCAAATCAGCCCTGCTGGATTCTATCGCGCATGATTTCCGCACGCCGCTTACTTCCATAAAGGCAGCGACCACGAGCATGCTTGCCGCGGAAGATCCCGACGCGGGGCAAGGGCGCGAGTTGCTGACGATCATTAATGAAGAGTGCGACCGGTTGAATCGCCTGGTAGAAGAAGCCGCAGAGATGTCGAAGCTGGAGGCAGGGGAATTTGAGCTTAACCTTGCCCCAACGCCGATTGAAGACATCATTCACGCGGCTCTTGCGCAGTGCAGGACCGCGCTTGGCGGCCGAGTCGTAGACGTAAATGTGCAGCCGAATCTTCCGCCCGTCGCGGCCGATTTGAGCCGCATCAAAGATGCGATGGTCCATCTCATCGACAATGCCAACATCTATTCGCCGAAGGAACAGCCGATTACGATTTCCGCGGAACTTGCGGGAGACAGCGTCACAACGAGCGTGGCGGACCGGGGGCCGGGGATAGACGATTTCGAGCAGGGTATGATCTTCGACAAATTTTATCGTGGAAAGGATCAGCGTTACCAGGTGCGCGGGACGGGAATGGGTTTGCCTATCGCGAAGGCCATCATCACTGCGCATAAAGGGACCATCTCTGTGACTAGCCAGCTTGGCCACGGCTCAGTCTTTTCGTTTACTCTGCCAGTCGATCGTCACGCGAGGAGCGTGCGATGAACGCCGCAAGCATCCTTGTTGTGGACGACGAGCCGCAAATCCGGCGCGTCCTGCGGACTACGCTTTCCATGCACGGCTACGTCATCAGGGAGGCAACGACGGGAGAAGAAGCGGTGGAAGCGGTTCGAAAAGAGCGTCCCGATCTGATTTTGCTTGATGTAAATATGCCCGGGATTGGCGGGATTGAAGCTGCTCGCGAAATCCGCGAGATGAGCGACGCGCCCATCATTATGCTGACGGTGCGCAATGCCGAGCGTGACAAGGTGGTTGCGCTTGACGCCGGCGCCGATGATTATGTCGTGAAACCGTTTGGAATCGAGGAGTTACTGGCGCGTGTTCGCGCCGCGCTTCGACGATACGCCCCGGGCGATGAGATTCCCACTTTTGTGGCCAAAGATTTGACCATTGATTTCGAAAACCGCTTGATGACCGTGCGCGGCCGCGACGTGCATTTGACGCCGAAGGAATTTGACGTGCTGAAACATCTGGTGGGCAATCTGGGCAAACCCATGTCTCACCGAAGATTGCTGCAAGCCGTCTGGGGACCGGAGTATGGAGAAGAAACAGAAAACCTGCGCGTCGTCATCAATCAATTGCGAAAAAAGATAGAAAACGATCCCGCGCATCCGAAATATATTTTGACGGAACCCTGGGTCGGCTATCGATTCCTGGCGCCGAAAATGAATCCGTCAAAATCGACTTCGCGGAAGAATCAATGAGGCTTGCAAATCCGTCGATGGCCATGTGGAGTGCGGCAGCCCTGCTGCGCCTTTTCCGTTGCGAGCTGCGGCACGGAACTCCGCTAAGAACTCGCCGGGCCCAATGCAAATCAGTGTTTCGGATGAGACGCGTCGAGTTCCAGGTTCAATTCCACGACATTGACGCGGGGCTCGCCGAGAATCCCCAACTGTCTTGCCAATGTATGCTTTCCGACAAGCGCGCGAAGGTCCGTTTCGCTCATCTGCCGAGATTTTGCTACGCGAGGAATCTGAAACTCCGCGGCCGCCGGCGAAATCTCGGGATCCAGTCCCGAGCCTGAAGTCGTGACAAGATCTACGGGAATCGCGGCTGCAGGATTTTCCGCGTGCAATTTCTCGACGTCGCTTCTCACGCGATCCACAAGCTGCTTGTTCGTCGGGCCCAGATTGGACGCGCCGCCGCTTGCCGCCACGGGGTCATAGCCATTTCCGGCAGCCGACGGCCGCGAATGGAAATAGGCATCCGATGAAAAAGGTTGGCCAATCAGCCGTGAGCCCACGACAACGCCATTTTGCAGGATCATCCCGCCATTTGCCTGCGACGGGAAAAAGAGCTGCCCGAGCCCTGCAACCGCCAGCGGATAAAGCAACCCGAAGAGCAGCGTGGTCACCAGGGTTATCAAAATCGCGGTTCGCAAATGCTGTTTCATAGCGTGCCTTTGGCCAAGTGCAGGTAGGTGATGGCCATATCAATTAGTTTAATTCCCAGAAACGGCGCAACAACGCCGCCCAGCCCATAAATCAAAAGATTCTGACGCAGCAGGGCCGCTGCGCCGACCGGGCGATAGCGAACGCCGCGCAAAGCCAGCGGGATCAGGGCGATGATGATCAGCGCATTGAAAATCACCGCCGAAAGTATGGCTGATTCCGGCGTACGCAGATGCATCACGTTCAGAACTTCCAATTGCGGAAACGCGGCAGCGAACATTGCAGGAATGATGGCAAAGTATTTCGCGACGTCGTTCGCAACGGAAAAAGTCGTCAGCGCCCCGCGGGTGATCAGCAACTGTTTCCCAATTTCCACGATTTCAATCAGCTTGGTTGGATTCGAATCCAGGTCCACCATGTTCCCGGCCTCTTTCGCGGCTTGCGTGCCGGTGTTCATCGCTACGCCGACGTCGGCCTGGGCCAGTGCAGGAGCGTCGTTGGTGCCGTCACCCGTCATAGCCACGAGTTTGCCCTTGGCTTGTTCGCGCTTGATCAGCGCCATTTTATCTTCCGGTTTTGCTTCCGCGAGAAAATCATCCACGCCGGCTTGCCGCGCAATAGCGGCCGCGGTCAGGGGGTTGTCGCCGGTGATCATCATGGTGCGAATGCCCATAGCGCGCAGGTGTTCGAATCGCTCGCGCATTCCGCCCTTCACGATGTCCGTCAGCGCGATCGCGCCGAGCACGTGCCGGTTCTGCGTAACCAGCAGCGGCGTCCCTCCTGCGTTAGCGATTTCGCGCACGATATCCTTGATTTCCGGCGGAACGACTTGCCCTTTTTCGGCAACGTACTTGTCAATCGCTTCTGGCGCGCCCTTGCGGATTTCGGTTCCGTCCATGTCCACACCAGACATGCGCGTCTGTGCGGAAAACGGAATGAAAATCGGATTGTGCGGCGCCAGCTCGCGTCCGCGCAGTCCATATTTTTCCTTGGCCAGCACGACAATCGATCGTCCCTCCGGCGTTTCATCCGCAAACGACGCAAGCTGAGCTGCGCTCGCCAGGTCGACTTCCGTCACATTCGGGCAAGAGTGCAGTGAAGTCGCCTGCCGATTCCCCAGCGTGATCGTCCCGGTCTTGTCTAATAGCAGCACATCCACATCGCCCGATGCTTCGACGGCCCGGCCTGACATGGCAATCACATTCCGCTGAATCAGGCGATCCATACCCGCAATTCCAATCGCTGAAAGCAAACCGCCAATCGTCGTGGGAATCAGGCAAACCAGCAGCGACACCAGCACAAAAATCGTCTGCGGCGCTCCCGAATAAAGCGCAAAGGGCTGCAGCGTGACGACCGCCATCAGAAAAATAATCGTCAATCCAGCCAGAAGGATATTCAGCGCAATTTCGTTGGGCGTTTTCTGACGTGAGGCTCCTTCCACCAGCGCAATCATCCGGTCAAGAAAAGTCTCCCCGGGATTCGAAGTAATCTTGACGCGAATTTCGTCTGAGAGAACCCGCGTCCCTCCGGTAACGGCCGAACGATCTCCGCCCGATTCGCGAATTACCGGCGCAGACTCCCCGGTAATCGCCGATTCATCCACCGACGCCACGCCTTCGACAACTTCGCCGTCGCCCGGCACAAATTCTCCCGCGGCCACCAGTACCTGATCGCCGGTGCGCAGCTTCGAACTAGGTACCACTTCCGTCGTGCCGTCCGCACGCACCCGCCGGGCATCGGTTTCCGCGCGCGCTTTTCGCAAAGTTTCCGCCTGCGCTTTGCCACGCCCCTCGGCCATGGCTTCGGCAAAATTCGCAAACAACACCGTGAACCACAGCCAAAGCGTTATCTGCAGGCCAAACACAAACTCACCGCTGTGGTGCATCGCATCGCGCACGAGCTGAATAGAGGTCAGCACCGCCCCCACCTCCACGACAAACATCACGGGGTTCTTGACCATGGTGCGCGGATTGAGCTTCCGGAACGAGTCCACGATCGCCACCTTCATGATCTTGGCGTCGGCCAGCGACTTTGACTTTACCTGCGCAGGGCGGTCCATGGAGTCCTTAAAAAGCCTTTCCGGCATTCATCAAAAGATGCTCGAGGATGGGGCCCAGACTCAAAGCCGGGAAAAACGTCAGTGCCCCGACGATCAGGATGGTGGAGATAAGCAGAATGGTGAAGAGCGGCCCGGTCACCGGAAAAGTTCCGAGAGAGGCGGGCGCCATTTTCTTGCGTGCAAGATTCCCAGCAATCGCCAAAATCGGAATCACCACAAAGAATCGCCCAAGCAACATCGCGATCGCCGTGCTGGCGTTGTACCAGAGCGTATTTGCGTTCAACCCGCCAAACGCCGAACCGTTATTACCTACCGATGAGGTGTAAGCATAAAGAATCTGCGAAAGCCCATGTGGCCCGGGATTCGAAATGCTCGAAGTTCCGAATTTCGCCACCACCGCAATCGCCGCAAAAACCAGAATCGTAAGCGAACTGATCAGCACCGAGAGCATTGCCATCTTCACGTCGAACGCCTCAATCTTTTTTCCCAAATATTCCGGAGTTCGCCCCACCATCAAGCCGGCGATAAACACCGCGAGAATGACGAAAACAAGTACCCCGTACAGTCCCGACCCCACGCCCCCAAAAATAATTTCGCCCAGCATGATATTCACTAGAGGAATCATTCCGCCGAGGGGCGTATATGAGTCGTGCATGCTGTTCACCGCGCCGCAGCTTGCGTCGGTCGTAATCGTGGCGAAGAGAGCTGAGTTCGCGATCCCAAAGCGAACTTCCTTGCCTTCCATATTTCCGCCGGAGTGCATCGCGCTTACATGCTGATCGACTCCCGCGAGTTGCGGATTTCCTCGAGCCTCAGCCCAGTACGCTGCGCTCACACCAACGAGGAACAATGCCAGCATTGCGCTCCAGACCGCCCAACCGTGCCCCTGCGAGCGCGTCATGCGCCCCAGCGTGTACGTCAATCCAGAGGGAACCGCGAAAATCAGGAGCATCTGAAAAAAGTTTGAGAAAGGCGTCGGATTTTCGTACGGATGAGAGCTGTTCGCATAAAAAAATCCGCCGCCGTTTGTGCCAAACATTTTTATGGCTTCCTGCGACGCCACCGGCCCGACCGCAATTACCTGTTGTGTCACCGTTTGCGTGACAGTTTTGCCGTCACCACCCTGGGTCTGCACCGTTTGCGGCTCGATAAGCTGTGCCGTGGCATAAGGCTTCAGGGTCTGCACAACGCCCTGCGAAATCAGAACCATCGAGCCGATCAAGCAAACCGGCAACAAGACCCAGAGAAAACAGCGCGTCAAATCCACCCAAAAATTGCCGATGGTCTTCGATTCATGTCGTGAGACTCCTCGAATGACCGCAATCGCAAGGGCAATCCCTACCGCGGCCGAAGCAAAGTTGTGGTACGCCAATCCCGCCATCTGGGTGAGATAGCTCATCGTCGTTTCCGGCGTGTACGCTTGCCAATTGGTGTTGGTCGTAAAAGAAACCGCGGTGTTCCAGGCGAGATCCGGCGTCACGTTCGCAAGTTTCTGTGGGTTCCAGGGCAGCCAATGCTGCACGCGCTCAATCAAATAAAGAAGCACCAGCGACACGCCGCTGAAAACGAGCATCGTCGTGCCGTACTCCGTCCAACGCATCTCTTTGCCTTCGTCCACGCCACAAAGGCGGTAAATCAGGCGCTCCACCGGACGCAGTGCAAAATCAAGGAAAGTCTTCTCGCGCTCAAAAACGCGCGTCAAAAAAACGCCGATCGGCTTGGTGATGAGAAACAGTACCAGCGCATACAGCCCGATCTGAAACCAGCCATTCGCTGTCATGGTTAGAAATTCTCCGGTTTCAGCAGCGCGTACATCAGATAGCCAAACAAAAGCAGGCTAATCACAATCAGTACAACGTTTTCCCACATGGCGAATCTCCGGTTTACTTCAGGCGTTCGCAGCCGCGCAGATACCCAATCGCGACAAAAAAGAAGCAGAGGGTCGCTAGTAGAAAGACCAGATCGCTCACACAACTCTCCTTCTCAAAATCCCCGCAAAGCCCGCTCCAAGATTACATGTGATGACTCGAACGGGGAAGCGGTAGACTGCTCGGCGTAGCGTTGCCATCCTGGCGACGCTTTTTCTTGCAAGCAGTGCCAGTGGCGGTCTGCACAGCGCGCAGCGGTTTGTATTCGTGTTTGCCGATGCTCAGGAGTTTATCGATGCGGCCTTAGAAAGTGGTGAGCCGTATCTAAAGAAGTTGTGAAGACAAAAAGTGCGCGCGTCCGCGTATTTCACGCCCTTCTAGCGCGGGTGATTTGCCGGCCAGTAGGTGACTTGCAGTGAACCCGTCACGTTCTTTTGCGGCCCCTGCGCCAAGAGTGGGAATGTCCACTGTTCATACTGCACAAACGCCGAGGCACCCAGGCCGGGCCGAACCCAATAGTCGAATCGCACCGAAGCATCGTTGATCGTGCCGCCATCCGGAATGAATTTGTTGTCCACTTTTTCGTGCCGGTATCCGAACTGGAGGTAATTTTTGGGCGTAAGCCAATAGCGGCTCCAGGCTTGAATTCCCGAACCGTCGCGGCCGACCCAATCGCCCATCAGGAAATTGCGGTTGGTGTAGAGGTCGTGGTAGTAGTTGTCCCAGTAGACGTAGCGCCCCGCGTAGTTCGTGCTTACCGTGTCGGTCAGCGGCGCTTCCACACGAAAATCTAGTTTTGCCAAGTGCGGAAAATGCGTGAGATAAAGTCCAGGACTAATCGCGGCTCGCCGCGGAGCCGCAAGCGGTGATGGATCGTCCGCGGAAAGCGAGTCGTTATAGATGGTCAGCCACTTTCGTAAGAAGGGAACACGGTAGCTGAAGTCGAAACCACCGTCGCGCTTGCCAGGATCCTTGGCCGCCGGTTTGTATTCGTAGCTTGTCACGCTGAAGTAAGTGAGAAAGAGGCGGTCCAGTGTGAAGGGCCGGCCCTCGCCACCCACCTCCACGGTGCGCGAGAATCCAAATTCAAGATTGGTCGTCAGCTTGAAGCTAATTTTTTCGCCGTGAAAAAAGGGAGCGGGAGAAAGCAAATTTCCCTGCAGCTTTCCAAAAAAAGCGTTCCAGCGCATCGGGCCGAGGAATCGCCCGATCCATGGCAAGCGAAACGGTGAGATGCGGTCGATGTGAAACATTCGAACGGGAGAGGAATTGTCGGAGAAAAGCAGCGGGCCGCTTTCTCCGGGGCCCCACCACTGGCTTTCCTGGCCGTAAGAAAGCTGCCAGTTTGCAAGGTTCAGCCCGACGTAGGCATCGAGCAGCCTGGCTTGGTTCCGCGCCGGTTGCGGGCTGGCTGCCAGGCCTGGATTGTCATCGATATGATCGAGAGCAGTTTGTACTTCCGACGAATACTCCGGTCCCGCGGGCGCATGCTGATATTCGCCGCGTGCGTAGATCACCCAGCGGCCCGAGGTCGCCCAGCCGGAAAATCCGGAGATGCTGTTGAAATCCTGCTGGTATGGACGGCCGTAATCGTTGTAAAGCGTTTGGCCAAAATGATAGCCATCGGTCAGTGGTGGGCCGGAAATTTCCATAAAGCGCGTGTAGGCCGATTCGAGATGTATTGCTTGATTGCTGCCGCCGTCGAGCAGAGTAAGTTCAGAAATAAATTCCTGGCGCAGGGAATCGTAGAGCCCGACTGAAACAGAATTTGTGGGAACGTCTTGAAGGCGCTCGCCTGCTTCCGCTACTATCCGCGCGCATTCTAGCCTAGTCCATGGGCGCATTCCCAGAATCGCATCGTTGATTTCGCCTGTGCCGATCAGGCGGTCCAGCAGAGGATAAATCCAGCTATCGAGCGGAACATACGGCGATCCCATTTGCGACGTAGTGCGGTCCGTCGCTACCCGGGGCGTGTCGGAAAGACTTCCCACCGTGCTGCCGCCCAATTCCGGATTGTGGTGCGCGCGATAAACCTGCCAGCCGGCCAGCCAGCCGATTCCGCTGCCGGCTAATGCGTCCGAAGGAAAATGCTTTTCGGCGCGCACACGCGCGAACGTAACCGCGCCGGCGGCGCTATAAGCAAGAATTTTTGTGAGCGTTCCCGGATACTCGTGACTGATGACGCTGGCGATGGCCCACGCGCTGGTAGCGTGGTCGGAAGGGAAGGAATCGCCGCCCTGAAAAAACCTGCCGTGAAATTCATCGACGGTTGGGCGCTTTCTTTCTGTAGCATAACCTATCCCGCTTGAAACGAGAAACGCATCCATGGCCGCTTCGCTGCTGAGCAGGCCCGCTTCACGTTTGTGTTCGTTTTTCGTTGCAAGTCCCAGGAAATAGAGGCCTGCTCCGGCGCCGGCAATTCCTGCCAGGCCATAATTGGAAAAGTGATCGTAGCGCCGCAGAGTTACTGGCGAGTGTGATAAATGCAAACTCGCGTCGCGATCCGTCACCATGAATCCCGCAGTAATGCCAACAAAAGGGACAAGCCATGTGGCTTCGCCCATTCGAATGTGTGCGGGGCTCGTCCAAATGGCTTCCTGGTCGCGTACGAGATTTTTGAGCAGCGTGAGCCCCAGCTTGTTTTCCGCCGGTGCGCTCGAAGAGGTGTCTCGTTCGTTCGCGGATGACCTGTCGGCCGGGAGCACTGTGCTATCTCCTTTCGACGCTTTCTCCTGATTCTGCGGAGGCGGCGATTGCGCGGCAGATTCCGGACACGATGCAAGCGCCATAATACTGACTGCAATAAACCAAACAGGAAGGTGCCCTCGCCACTCGCCAATCGTCACTAGCCACTTCTCCATTCTTGAAAAACTCTTTGATCTTTTTCGGTTCAAGAAAGTTCTCGCAGGGAAGAGGGCACAGGGCGTGCCATTCCATGAGAAAGCTATGAGGAATTCCGGCCTGCTAACCTTCTGTTTATAAATGAGTTGTGGCTTATTCGGAGAAGACTACGAGAAGAGTCAGGGATATCTCTGAGAAAAGTTCCATAAGGGCACGCAACGAAGCCGAGTCTGTCCCAGATTGGGAGGGCATTCGTTCCAACAGGAATTCCCTGACTTGCATGATTGCCTGCGAAAAATGCTGTGGGATTTTCAAAACTTCAGATCGGCAGGCGCAATTTTGCTTCGCAGCCTCGGACGTCACGGCGGTTTTGCAGCGTCAAAGTGCCCCCGTGTGCCTCGGCGATTTGACGGCTTAGCACAAGCCCGATGCCGGAGCCGCCCTGTTTCGTCGTGAAGAACGGTACAAAAAGATTTGCCGTGTTCGAAATTCCCGGGCCTTCATCGAGCACCAGGACTTCCAAGTACGTGCTATAGCGCATCCACGTGACTTTCACGCCGCCGCCCGTTTCGCGCGCCGCATCGACCGCGTTGTGAACGAGATTGATCAAGAGTTGTTCGAGCTGGTCGGCGTCCGCGGAAATAACCAAAGGCGGACCTTTTTCCAGCCGCACTTTGGCGCGCGTTTCCAGATTCACGACACGCGTGATCCACTCTGTCACGTTGACGGGAGCGAGCTTCGGCTGCGGCAGTCGCGCGAGCCGCGCGTAAGCAGCCATGAAGCGGCCCAAGGCTTCCGTGCGCGAGCGGATGATGCTCAGGCCGGAGCGCATGTCTTCCATCATCGAAGCGCCGGCGCCAGCTTGTAATTCTGGAACCTTAGCCGTACTCGCCAATCCGCTTTCGAGGCTCTGCGCAACGGATTGAATTGGCGCCAGCGAATTATTTAACTCGTGCCCAAGCACGCGAATAAGCCGCTGCCATGCTTGCCTTTCTTCATCTCGTAGCGCACGGCTCAAATCGCTGAGCACAATGAGGTCGTGAGGCAACCCGCCTTGCCGGAACGATCCCCGCCTGACGCCCCAGCGGCCAGACCCGCCCGGAAAACTCAGCTCCATCGTGCGCGCCGGTTCTCCCTCGAGGCACGCTTCGAGGCCCAGCTCTGCCGCCGTAAAACCGAGAAGCCTCTCGGTTGGCCGCGAAAGAAGGCGCTCGCCTGCGCGGTTGACGAGCCGCAGTTGCCGCTTGTTGTCAAACGTGAAGATAGCCACATCGATTTCTTCCATCACCGTGCGCAGCAGACCGGTGGCTTCCATCGCTCCCAGGCGCTGCGAACGCAATGTCTCGCTCAAGGCGTTGACTTCCAGCATGACTTCGCCCAGCGCATCTTCACTGTTCGCTTCGCGCGCGCGAAAGGAAAAATCCTGCTCGCGCATCGCTGACAGCAAATTGGAAAGTGTTTGCAGGGAAAAAACCACACGCTGCCGTAGCGAAAGCGCGAAGCCCAGCCACAGAGTCACGATCAGAAACGTCAGTGTCCAGGCGGTGCGTGGCGAGTAGGTTCCACTCCAGAGCAGAATCAGCGCGATCAGCGAGCCGGGCAATCCCGCCGCCAGCGCCAGAAGCTGGATGCGGCGTTCGTACGAAAGGCGGCTCATTCTAGTCCATGTTTTTGCAGCCGGCGATACATCGCGCTGCGGCTGAGTCCCAGCGCTTTGGCGGCCTGGCTCACGTTTCCGTCGTGCCGCGCCAGAGTGCGCTGGATGAGGTGGCGCTCCACTTCGTCGAGGCTCATATCCTCCAGACGCAACGTGCCTCCGGCGGAACTGGCGCGCAAGCCGAGGTCGCCGGAACGCACAAACTGTCCCTGCGCCAGCAACACTCCGCGCTCAACGGAGTGGTCCAGCTCGCGCACATTTCCTGGCCACGGATGCTCCTGAAGCAGTTGCGTTGCGCCGGGGTCGAATCCTGAAATCGTCTTGCGGTACCGCTGCGAATATCCGCGAAGAAAATGATGCGCGAGCAGGGGAATATCTTCGCGCCGCTCGCGCAAAGGCGGCAAGTGAATTTCGATGGTATTCAAACGAAAAAGGAGATCCTGGCGAAAGCGGCCGGCGGCGGCTTCCGAATTTACGTCGGCATTGGTCGCGGCCAGAACGCGGACATTCACGCGCCGCGTGGAAGAGGAGCCGACGCGCTCCAGTTCTCCCGTTTCCAGAACACGCAACAGCTTCGCCTGCAAATTCAATGGCACGTTGGCGATTTCATCCAGAAAAAGCGTGCTGCCTTCGGCGAGCTCAAAGCGCCCGACGCGATCGTTGCGCGCATCCGTAAACGCGCCTTTCACGTGGCCAAAAAGTTCGCTCTCAAAAACTCCCTCGGAGAGTCCGCCGGCATTCACCGTGACCATCGGCTTTCCCGCGCGCTGCGAAAGTGCGTGCAGCGTCTGGGCCACAACTTCTTTTCCCGTGCCATGCTCGCCGGTGATGAGCACGCTCGCATCCGAGGGCCCCACGCGGCCGATGAGGTCGAGCACGGGCTGCATCACGGACGCTTCCGCAATCAGCGTGGGACGCGATTCGGCTCGTAGCAGGCGATTTTCCGCTTCAAGGCGTGAAGCCTGCCGCAGCGCGTTGCGCAAGTCAATCTGCGTGCGCAGAATCGTCAGAAGCCGCGCGTTGTCCCACGGCTTTTGTATGAAATCGCGCGCGCCGCGCCGCATCGCTTCGACCGCGACTTCCACGCTGCCCCACGCGGTCATGACCACAACGGGAAGGGTCGCATCCAGGGTCTGAATGCGCGACAACAAATCGAGGCCCTCTTGTCCGGAAGTCGTGTCGCGCGCGTAGTTCAGGTCAATGAGCACGGCGTCGAACTCGCGGCCTTCAATCGCGGCAATCGCCTCAGACGGCGAAGATGCCAATTGTGTCTCGTAGTTTTCCCGCTTCAGCAGCAAGCGCAAAGCGTCGCGGATATCCGCCTGATCGTCGGCCACAAGGACGCGATAGGGATGAATCGTAGGGTTTTTCATTCGTCTCGGAAGTAAAGTCAGCCCAAAATAGGGAATGCTTGCCCTGCCAGATCAGCCGACGCGCGCTGCCGTACTTGTTTCGCTGACGACCCAACCGTCCTTGAGCTGCACAATCCGTTGACCATAAGCGGCGTTTTTCTCCGAGTGGGTCACCTGGATGATGCTCGTGCCGCCTTCATTCAGCTTGCGGAACAGCTCCATGATCTCTTCGCCTTGGGCGGAATGTAGGTTGCCAGTCGGCTCGTCTGCCAGGATCACCTTGGGGTTCTGAATGACTGCGCGGGCGACGCCAACGAGTTGCTGCTGTCCGCCCGAGAGCTGGTTGGGGAATAAGTCCTTCTTTCCCACAATATTGAAGCGGTCGAGAATGTCGCAGACGAGGCTAACGCGCTCTTTATGAGGGACATTTTTGTAAGAGAGCGGGATTTCCAGGTTTTCGTAAACCGTCAGATTATCGATAAGGTGGTAGCTCTGGAAAACGAACCCGATATTGGCTTTATGCAACTCATTGCGTTTCTTGACATTAAGTCGGTGGACTGGTTCGCCGTTGAAATAGTATTCACCGGTCCATGCTCCGTCGAGCATTCCGATGATGCTGAGCAACGTGGACTTTCCGGCGCCGGAAGGGCCCATGAAAGTGACAAACTCGCCGGGTTGAATCTCCAGCGAAACGCGGCGCAGGACGTAGAATTTGCTGCCGCCTGCTTCGTAGACCTTCTCCATATTCCGCAACTGAATCAGTGGTTCCACTCGCGCTCCTTGGGCGCCCAAGCGCCGCTATAATTCGCTCTCCCTTTGGAGACTATCACATTCAATTGCGACGTTTCTCAGCCTTACCCTGATAAACGCGACTGGAAGCCCTGCGTTTCCAGGAGGATGGCTGAAAATTACCTGAACAACGGATGGGGACGGCCAACTGGCGGCTATTCCTTAGAAAATCACTTCTAGGCGACTTGAGCCGAGGGCTCCAGGGTCACTTTGAAGCCTAGGCCTTCGAGCCGTTTGGTTAAGCGCCTGCGCAGGCCTTCTGGGTTCAGGC
>Ga0181531_10000293_pt1 | contig 35170 bp, 35 predicted proteins | sample PEATcosm2014_Bin_38_FD_119743 | JGI IMG/M metagenome (GOLD analysis project Ga0181531, IMG submission 119743) | Peatland microbial communities from MTU Mesocosm Facility, Houghton, MI, USA - PEATcosm2014_Bin11_10_metaG | ecosystem: Environmental > Terrestrial > Soil > Wetlands > Peat | place...
ACGTTAAACTCATAGGCAACTTCGGTAATGCGATTGAGCTAATACGAATCGGCGATTGCTTTCTGTGTCTTGTTTTCGCGAAAAATTCGTAGCCCTCCAACTTTCGACTTTTGCAACACAATCATGCCGATAGCGACCAGAAGCCGGGTGGTATCGTTTTGATGCAAGGCGTCCGCTCCTGGAACGTCATTGCGTAGCGCTTGGCGCCGGTCAGCGGCTGACCGGCGCCGTCGGTCACGGCGGTGTAGTAGATCGCCTCCTGCGGCGTGTTGGCCGTCAAGCCGAACACGGCGACGATCGCGCGCGAAGGATAGTCCGCTCCAGCCAGTCCCACATTCGGAGGCGGGATGATCCAGGCATTGGCTGGATGGCCAAGCGCGGGCAACAGCGACATCAACGTCGGCCCGATGGCTTTGGCGGCCAGCGTCATTTGCTGCAGGATCGGCGCCGATACATCCTCGCGCTTCCACGGCTTGCCGAACTCGATGCCAAGATATTTGAACTGCGGCAGGACTAAATCGATTTCCTCTTCCGGCGGCGGGTTCTCATTCATGGCCGACGAGAAGATTTCCCAAAACTGCAGCGGATCGACAAACTGCATTTGGCTGGAAGCAACCTTCGTATTGATCTTCGGTGCGTCGTAGCGATAGGTGACGGCGTCGGGTGGAGGGCGACCGGTGTATTTGGCGAGCCCAGTCACCTTAATCGCGTGCAGTACGTCCCGAGCGCCGGGAAGGTCGCTTTGGTCCTTCACATGCACGCGCGGCTGGATTTCGACCCAGTGCGTCGGGCAATCGATGCGCGTGACGCCAACCGGCAAATCGCCGCGCCAGCCGGGTCCGACCAAGGCGTAGATGCCGCCTTGGTAGCCGGTCGCGACCCCGCCGACATAGGCGAACGCATTGGTCCACATATCGACAATCTGGACCATGTAGTAACGGCCATTGGAATCCGGCACGACGAGAATGACCGGCTCTTCGTGCAAATCGAGAAATCCGAAGCCATAGATGACATTGACGTTTGGCGTGACGTAGCCCGCTTCGGCGGCGATCTCCGGGCTGGCGATGTTGTCGACCCGCCAGATTTCGTTGGGCGGTACTTTGGCATTGGGCCCGACAGCCGTCGTCGCCCGCAGGTTATACATCGCAACAATCGGCACGGCGTAGGTTGCGGCCTGCAGCGCTAGCGACAGCACCCAGTTGGCTGCGCCGCCTGCGGCCTCGGCGGAGCCCGGCGCGTCCTGATGCGCAAGCTCGTCGGCGTGCGCGGCGACCGAAGCCGACAACGCGCCGGCAATGCGCCCGCGCCGGCTCAGCGAGAAAGCCTTCGCGCGTAGGTCCGTCATGGTTCGCTCCTGGAGCTTCGCCGCGACCACGCGGGTCTGCGATCAAACGTGCTGGCCGCCGTTGATGTGAATCTCGGCGCCGTTGACGTACGAGGACGTCTCTGTGCACAGCACGTAGATGATTTTCGCCACTTCGTCCGGCGTGCCGAGGCGGTGCATCGGGATCATCTCGACGAGCTTTTCCGTCCCGGGCGACAGCATGGCGGTGTCGATTTCACCCGGCGCAATGGCATTGACGCGCACGCCGACCGCGCCGAAGTCGTGGGCCATTTCGCGGGTAAGCGACGCCAGCGCCGCTTTCGAGGTCGCGTAGGCGGCGCCGGCGAACGGATGCACCCGCGAGCCGGCGATCGATGTGACGTTGACCACCGAACCCTTGGCGGCCTTGAGCTCATCGAGGAGGCCGCGCGCCAGCATCATCGGGGCAAAAAAATTCACCTGGAAAACGCGGTGCCAATCGTTCTGCGAAGTTGCAATCGTATCGAGGCGTTTGCCGCCGTCGGCTTTCGGCGAGATCGCCGCATTGTTGACCAGCGCGTGGAGTTCGCCGTTGATCCGCTGCTTGATTTCGGCAATCGCCGCATCGGTATTTTTGCTGTCGGCGAGGTCGACCTGGATATGATCTTCGGGGCCCGCTTCCCACGGACAATTTTCCGGGAAGGGATGGCGCGAACAGGTCAGCACGCGCCAACCGGCGGCGGAAAAACGCTTCACCGTGGCATGGCCGATGCCGCGGCTTGCGCCGGTGAGAAGGAGTGTGCGGCCGGGCCGGTTGCTCAGCGGCATGATGGGTGGTCCGTTCTCATGGGTAGAGACGCGTCTTACTCCACGGTGCGTCTGTCTGTTCGCGCCGGAATAGGACGCGGTCGTGCAATCGAAACGGCCGCTCTTGCCAGAACTCGATCTCCTGCGGCACCACGCGATAACCGGACCAGCGTGGTGGTCTCGGCACCATGCCGACGCCGAACTTCGCCGTGAACAGCGCGACCGCCTTTTCGAACGCCAGGCGGCTTTCCAGCGGCGTCGATTGTTTGCTCGCCCAGGCGCCGATCTGCGCCATGCGCGAGCGGGTGGCGAAGTAGGCGTCCGCCTCCTGTGCCGAAACCGCTTCGACATGCCCGCGCGCGCGAACCTGACGCGCCAGTGTCTTCCAATAAAAAGTCAGCGCCGCCTTCGGCGCCTTTGTGAGTTCATGGCCCTTGGCGCTGTCGAGGTTCGTGAAGAAGACAAAACCGCGCTGGTCGAAGCCCTTCAGCAAGACCATCCGAGCGTTGGGCATGCCGTTGGCGTCGACGGTCGCGAGCGTCATTGCGTCGGGATTGATCGGTTCGGCGCGTTTAGCCTCCTCGAACCAAGCCGTAAACAGCCGCAACGGCTCGTCGACCTCGGTGAAGTCACCGCCTATTAACCATCCCGGGTGTTCTATGGGCGCTGCGTCGGACATCTTCGTGGGGGTACCGGGTGCTCGCGTGCGGCAATCGGGAAGAGGGCCGCCGGTCTCTATATAGTAGAACCGGGGCGGCCCGCCTATGTTGGCCTGGGAGCCGGTTGGCCAGCGCCGCGTTGATCGCGATCGCCTTCTCTGCAGGCGGCTGCTCTTACCAGCTCGAGACGATGTTCTCTAAAAGCGAAGCGGAAGCGGAGCCGACCGGTTCGCTCGCGCATGCCGCGCCGGTCCAGGCGTCGAATGCCGCGACCTGGTCGGAGGCCGATCTGGCTTACGCGCGGGCAGCCGCGGCCGATGCGATCACCCGGGGCGGCAAGGACTCCAGCATTCCCTGGGAGAATCCGACGACCGGCGCCGGCGGCAACATCACGCCGCTCGCCATGGCGCATACCGACGGCGCTTTCACCTGCCGCGACTTCCTCGCGAGCTACGTTCACGGCGAGCAGCAAGCCTGGCTGCAGGGCGAAGCTTGCCGGACCGCGCACGGCAAGTGGGAGGTCAAAAGCCTCAAGCCGTTCAGGCAAGGCTGAATGCGAAGCGACGGCGCCGACAGCCGCAGGTTTGCGTTGCAGGAGCGGGAATAAACTCCCACATTGTGGTGCAGGGTCGGGCGGGGCCGGCCCAAATTTGAAGCGGAGTTTATTGGGGATGCGTGATCCCTACGAGGTGTTGGGCGTCAATCGCAAGGCGAGCGCGGCTGAGATTAAAAGCGCGTTCCGCAAGCTTGCAAAAAAGCTGCATCCCGACGCCAACAAGAACGATCCGAAGGCGGCGTCGCGCTTTGCCGAAATCAACTCGGCGTACGAGATCCTCGGCGAAGCGGACAAGCGCAAAGCCTTTGACAACGGCGAGATCGATGCCGAAGGCAAACCGCGGTTCCGTGGTTATGAAGGATTCGGCGGCGGCGCCGGTGCGCAACCCGGCGGCGGATTTGACCCGGAATCAGGATTCGAGACGTTCAGCTACGGCCCCGACGGTTTTACCCGCACCACCCGGCGCGGTCGCGCCGGCGCCGCGGGGGCTGGCGGTTTTGAGGACATATTACGGGAAGCCTTCGGCGGCGCCGGCGCGCGAGCGCGCCAAGGCGCCGGATTTGAAGCCGAGGAATTTGGGCCCGGCGCCAATGTGACGGCCGCGCTCACTGTGTCGTTACCGGACGCGGCGCATGGCGCCACGCAGCGCGTCCACCTGCCGAACGGCAAAGACGTCGAAGTCAAAATTCCCGCCGGCATTGCCAACGGCCAGCAGATCAGGCTTCGCGGTCAAGGTATGGCCGGGGCTGGGGGAACCGGCGACCTGTTGATCACCATCTCGATCGCGCCGCATCCGACTTTCGTAATTGAAGGCAACGATATTCGACTTGCTTTGCCGATTACGCTTTACGAAGCCGTACTCGGCGGCAAGGTGCGGGTGCCGACGCTCGATAAGCCGGTCGAGCTCACGATCCCGGCTGGCACCAGCGGCGGCCGCACCTTCCGCCTCAAAGGTAAGGGCTATCCGGCGAAAGAGGGTGCTGGCGATCTTCTCGCCACCGTACAGATTGCTCTGCCGGCAAAAAGCGATCCTGAACTTGAAGCGCTGATGAAGACGTGGCAGAGCGACAAGCCTTACGATCCGCGCAAGGATTCGTAAGACACGCCGATCGGCTGTTACTGTTGCAAGCGCCGCTCCGTTTTGCGGTCCGTGTTGCCCACATCTCGAGGTAACGCACAGTATTTACCTGCAAAACCGTTCAGCGTACGCAAGCCCGCCATGACCAAGAACGTTTTTGCGATCGACTCCATCGCGCGGCCGGGCCTGCGCGACCTCGCGATCATCGTCGTGGTCGTTTTTCTGATGCTCGGGTTCCTGCCGATCGTGGTCTGGAAGAGTGTCACGCTGGGCCAGGGCGATGTGCAGGTTTTCTTTCGCGCCGGCTGGGCGGTCTGGACCGGCTATCCGCTGTATGAAGTTACCGATCATCATGGCTGGACCTATCACTATCCGCCGACTTTCGCGTTGTTCATGGGGCCTTTCGCGAACCCGCTGCCGGGCTTTCCGCGGCCTTCCTGGGCGCTGCCTTTCCCTGCCGCGGTGACGGTCTGGTACCTATTCAATGCGGCCTGTCTGTTGCTCGCGGTCCATGTCTGGGCCAATGCGATCGAGCGCTATCGACCGATTGTCGCGCGCGGCGGATTTTTGCAGCGGGCGTGGGCGTTGCGGCTTTGCCCGCTGTTTGCGCTGCTGCCATTCATCGGTGACGGATTGGTGCGCGGCCAGCCGGCGCCGTTATTGCTTTTGCTTGTGGTATTGTTCTTTGTCTTCTACGTCGAAAACCGCACCGTTTCAGCTTCGCTCGCCTTTTCGCTCGCTGTAACCGTCAAGCTGTTTCCGGTCGTGCTCGCGATCCTGCCATTCGTGCGGCGGGATTGGAAATTCATCGTCTGGGCCGCCGCCTGGTGCTGTCTGCTTTTGCTGGTTTTGCCGGCGATATGCCTTGGGCCGACGACGACAGTGTCGCTCTATCGCTCGCTGCTGAGCGAACATCTGGCCGGCATCGTCAGCGGCGCCATGTCCAACAAAATCGCCAGTGAAGTTTCGCCGGGAGGATTTTCAAGCATCGGCGTCGGCGCGCTGGTGGCGCGGCTTGCGGCGGGCCAAGCCTTCTATTCGTCGCCGCTACCGGCCTGGGCATCGGCCGTTCAGTTCCTGTTCAACGCCGCGGTCGTCCTCGCGGTCCTGATCCTGGGTCGCGACGGGTTTTGGAATTTGCGCGGCAGGCAGCCCGCCAACGGTTATCCGCTTTTGGTCGCCGGCGCCGTATTGTTTGCCGCCACGCCGCTGATGATCTCATTCGCCGGGCCGCAATACGTCACATATGCGCTGCCGCTGATGACTGTGTTCCTGGTCGAGGCCTGGCGGCGTCTCGGCAAGGAAGTACTCACCGTACCGATGATCGCTTGGACCATAGTCGCCTGGTTATCGATGATCGCGCTCGAGGTGCCTTGGAACTGGGTAAAACTGGCCGGCCCGATGACGCTTGCGCTGCTGCTCCTGGCGCCGGCGAGCCTGTCGCTCATCGGTTTGGTCTCGCCTAAGCGGGACCCTTGGGCGCCGCCAAGGTCTGCGCAGGGTTAGCGTTCGAAAAGCACGCGAGGCCCTGCTTGATGGCTCCTACAGCCCTATGCCATAGGAGGCCACGACGCTAAAGTTCGCTGAGCGGGGTCAGGGAATGCCGGAAGTCTCGGGCCTTATGCGCGGCAAGCGCGGCCTCATCATTGGGGTAGCCAACCAGCGTTCGCTCGCCTGGGGCATCGCCAAAGCCTGCCGCGGCCATGGCGCGGAAATCGCGTTCACCTATCAAGGCGACGCGCTTCGCAAGCGGGTGGAACCGTTGGCGGAGGAAGTCGGCGGCATTGTCGTCGGTCACTGCGACGTCACCGAGCCGGCCACGATCGACGCGGCGTTCGCCAAGCTGCAATCGGCGTGGGGCGCGATCGACTTTCTCGTCCACGCGGTCGCGTATTCCGACAAGGACGAGCTTGACGGACGCTATGTCGACACCACCGAGGGCAATTTCACCAAGACCATGCTGGTCAGCTGTTATTCGTTCACCGCGATCGCCCAGCGCGCTGAAAAGCTGATGCCGAACGGCGGTTCGATGCTGACGCTGACCTACTACGGTGCGGAGAAGTGGATGCCGCACTACAACGTCATGGGCATTGCCAAAGCCGCCCTGGAAGCGTCGGTCTGGTATCTCGCGGCCGATCTCGGCGTGAAAAACATCCGCGTCAACGCCATCTCTTCCGGTCCGATCAAGACACTGGCGGCCGCCGGCATCCGCGATCTGCGCTACATTTTCCGCTGGAACGAATACAACGCGCCGCTGCGGCGCAACGTGACCATTGAGGAAGTCGGCGAAGCCGGCGCCTATCTGCTATCCGACATGTCGCGCGGCGTCACCGGCGAAATCCATCACGTCGATGCCGGCTACCACATCGTCGGCATGAAGCACCCGGACGCGCCGGACATCGCGGTGAGCAAAGAATAACGCCTCGGCACCCGCGCCCATTGCCTCAATTGCGCGGTCTGCGCAGATGCCCTAGCTTGCCATCTGGGGATCCGGGCGTCTGAATTCGGATACCGATACACGGGTCTGTCGGTGTATCGGCGGGGCAGTCGTGAGCAAAAAGCGCGTCAGTGGCGTCGTTGCGTTGCTCGTTGTCGGTGCGTTCGCCTGCGCCGGCGTGCGTGCCGGCGAAATGACGTCGGCGCCCGCAGTGGTAATCACCTCGCCGACCGGTTTCCTGAACTGGACCGGTATCTATGTCGGCGCCAACGGTGGCTTTGGCTGGTCGAGCCCGACGGCTACCTACGCTGCCAACGATCCGGCCGCACAAGCCGGCACCTGCGGCGGCACGGGCCGCGGCCAATGCATTCCGCAAACCGACTACGGAATTAAAGGGCCGCTGTTCGGCGGCCAGGCCGGTTTCAACTGGCAGTTCACGTCGATCTGGGTGGCGGGCGTCGAGGCCGATTACCAATGGGCCAATTTCAGCGGTCAAGGTTATTCGCCGTTTCACCTGGGCAATGTCGGTTCAACTTCGGCATTGACGACAATGAACGTCGATCAGTCGATCAAATCGTTCGGCACGGCGCGCGCGCGCGTCGGCATCGTTCCCGCCGCGCCAGTCCTCGCCTACGTCACCGGCGGATTGGCGTTCGGCCAAGTCAATGAGTCCTTCAACTTGCCGTCGGTCGGCAGCGGCGGCTTGCTGACCTCCGGCCGTTACTCTTATGCGTGCGGTGCCGCCGGCTCGAGCTGTTTTGCCGGCTCATCGTCAAAATCGATGGTCGGCTGGGCGGTCGGCACCGGCGCCGAATACGCGCTCGCCAACAACGTCCTGTTGAAGGGCGAGGTCTTGTTTATCGATCTCGGTTCATCGCAGGGGACGGTTACCGCGCAACAAACTACGAAAACTGGCCCAACGGCAGCCTCATTTAGCGCTTCGCTTTCGCCGGCGTCCGTTCTGCTCGCTCGCGGCGGCATCAATTTCAAATTCTAGCGCATGATCCGGAAAAGTGGATACCGGTTTTCCGAAAAGACCATGCGCCGCCGAAGAACCTAGACTATGATCCGACTTGACCCGATCGGATCATGGTCTAGCGCCCGCTGCGTGTGAGGCCGCTGCGCCACAGCGCAAAAAAACAGCAGCGGCCGGACGTTGGTCCAGCCGCTGTCACGAAACACCGCTCGAGGCGCTTCGTTGGTCTAACGAAGTTGACGCGCGGCCCCGATACGAGGCTCGCGTATTCGTCATTTACTTCGACTTTTTCTTCTTGTTCTTTTTCTTGGCCATGATCTGAATTCCTTCTCTGTGATGATCCAACGGCAGGGTTGAGTTCAAGCTTCGCGGGCTTTGTCTCGGTCCCTAACGCCCTCGCCCCCCTTGCCGGGATCACGATGCCACAGTCGGCCCATAGCCGCAACATTAAAATCGTAAATAGTCCTGATTTTTCCGTAGCTTAACGGTTATTCAGCTTTCCATTAATCGGCGTTCAGCGACATGAATGCGAAATGAACGAGCGGCGACGTCATCCTCGTTTGAGCATTTGACCCACGGGAGGACCTCGGGCTACCAAACCCGCGCGCCGGCCGAACCGATTTAAGCCTTTAGATGTCGGCATATCGCCCGGCAAGCTTACGAATACCTTCGATCAAGTCGTTCGATCATGTCTTTCAATACGTTTGGACATTCCTTCCGGGTGACGACCTTCGGCGAGAGCCACGGGCCTGCGATCGGCTGCGTCATTGACGGCTGCCCGCCGCGTATTGCCTTGAGCGAACAGGACATCCAGCCCTATCTGGACCGGCGTCGGCCAGGCCAGTCGCGCTTCACCACGCAGCGCCAGGAGCCGGACGCGGTCAGAATTCTTTCCGGCGTGTTTTTGGACGAAGCGGGCGGCGAGCAAGTGACGACCGGCACACCGATCGCGCTCGTCATCGACAATGTCGATCCGCGTTCCAAGGATTACTCCGATATCAAGGACAAATACCGACCCGGGCACGCGGATTACACCTACGACGTCAAGTACGGCGTACGCGACTATCGCGGCGGCGGCCGGCAATCCGCGCGCGAAACGGCGATGCGGGTGGCTGCCGGCGCAGTCGCCCGAAAGATTGTGCCGGGCCTTAAAGTGCGCGGCGCGCTTGTGCAAATCGGCGTGCAGCACATCGACCGCGCGCGGTGGGATTGGGCGGAGGTCGAGCGCAACCCGTTCTTCTGTCCCGATGCCGGGAAGGCCGCGCAATTCGCCGAGTATCTCGATGGCGTCCGCAAAAGCGGCTCGTCAGTCGGCGCCGTCATAGAAGTTGTCGCCGAAGGCGTTCCTGCGGGACTGGGCGAGCCGATCTACGGCAAGCTCGACGCCGATCTCGCCGCCGCGCTCATGAGCATCAACGCGGTAAAAGGCGTGGAGATCGGTGCCGGTTTTGGCGCCGCGGCATTGTCCGGCGAGGAAAACGGCGATGAGATGCGCGCCGGCAACGACGGCCAACCGTCGTTTCTGTCGAACCACGCCGGCGGCATCCTCGGTGGAATTTCGACTGGGCAGCCTGTGGTGGCGCGGTTTGCCGTCAAGCCCACGTCGTCGATCCTGACAGCACGGCGCACGGTCGATCGCTACGGCCGCGACACCGAGATCGCAACTACCGGCCGCCACGATCCATGCGTCGGCATCCGCGCCGTGCCTGTTGGGGAGGCGATGGTGGCATGTGTCATCGCCGATCATTATCTGCGCCATCGCGGCCAAGTCGGTGAAGCGCCAAAATGGCCGTTTTCACCGCCGCGGCGCTAGAGATCGAACCGGGACATGGACAGCGCGCAACAACGCATTTCGGCCGCCATCGCCGCCTTTGCCCGCGGCGAGCTGATCATCGTGGCTGATGACGACGATCGCGAAAACGAAGGCGACTTGTTCGTCGCCGCCTCGCTTTGCACGCCCGAGAAGATGGCCTTCATCATTCGCCATACCTCCGGCATCGTCTGCGCACCGCTCGCCCAGGACGAAGCGCGGCGGTTACATCTCGACCCGATGGTGGCGCGCAACGACGCGCCGCTCGGCACCGCGTTTACCGTCTCGGTCGATGCGCGCCACGGCTTGACAACCGGCATTTCAGCCGAGGAGCGCACCAACACGGTGCGCGCGCTTGCCAACGGCAATATGGGATCCGGGGACTTCGTGCGACCCGGGCATGTGTTTCCTCTGGTGGCCAAGGAAGGCGGCGTGTTGATGCGGTCGGGTCACACCGAGGCCTGTGTCGATCTTTGCCGCCTAGCGGGGTTGCCGCCGGTCGGCGTCCTGGCTGAAATGATGAATGACGACGGCACGGTGATGCGCGGGCCGGAGATCGCGGCCTTTGCCGCGCGCCACAAGCTGGCACGTGTCTCGATCGCCGATCTAATCGCCTATCGGCAGGCGCGCGAGCGGCTGATCGAGCGGGTCGGCGAATTTCCGGTCGAGTCCGAAATCGGCACGCTGACCGGATACGCCTTTCAGACGCCGTTCGATCCTTTCTACCATATGGCCTTCGTCTACGGCCGGATCGGCGACGGCAAAAACGTGCTCGCGCGGCTGCATCGCGCCAACCTCATCCTCGATGTTTTCGGTGGCGCCAAAGCCATCCGCCGCACGCTTGAACGCTTCAAGGTCGAGGGCAGTGGGGTTCTGGTGGTGCTGCGCGACGGCGCCGCCGGCGTGCCGGTGATCGCCATTCCGAAATCCGATGAGACGGCTTCCGGCGAGGCGCGCAGCCAGCAATGGCGCGAAGTGGGTCTCGGTGCGCAGATTCTCAGAGATCTCGGCGTCTCGTCGATCCGGCTCTTAAGCCTCTCGCGCCATATGACTTATGTGGGTCTTTCCGGTTTCGGCATCGAAATCGTCGGCACCGAACCAGTTGAAGTATGAGGCGCGCGTCGCGCGTCGGCAACACTCGAGGGCAAAATGAATATCATGTTCGGCAATTGCATGCGCAGGATCGCGCTCGGTTTGGCGCTACTCGGCATCGGTTTGACGGTGTCGGGCTGCGGCTACAACACCATTCCGACACTGGAGGAGACCGCCAAGGCGCGCTGGGCTGACGTTCAAAATCAGTATCAGCGCCGCGCCGATCTGATCCCCAATCTGGTGGCAACCGTTCAAGGTTATGCCGCGCAGGAAAAGAGCGTGCTCACCGGCGTGGTCGAAGCGCGCGCCAAGGCGACGCAGGTCAAGGTCGATGTGTCGCAGTTGAGCGACCCGGACAAGATCAAGGCGTTCCAGGACGCGCAGAACCAACTCACCGGGGCGCTCGGCCGGTTGCTCGCGGTGTCGGAGAATTATCCCGATCTAAAATCCAACGCCAACTTCCTGGCGTTGCAGTCACAGCTTGAAGGCACCGAAAACCGCATCGCGGTGGCGCGGCGCGACTACATCGAGGCGGTGCGGGCTTATAATCTGTCGCTCCGCACCTTCCCAACGGTGTTGTGGGCGAAGACGGTGTTTTCCGGCAATAAGCCGATGGTGGAATTCACGGCGACCGAGGGTGCGGATAAACCGCCGCAGGTGAAATTCTAACGGTCCGGGCCGGACGGTGACAAAAGCCGCCTCCTTCACAGCGTTCGCGATACTTTGTTTTGCGTCGCTGGCTTTTGCGCTCGACTTCCCGGCACTGACCGGCCGCGTGGTCGATCAGGCGGGCGTCATGACGGCGGCGAGCAAAAGCTCGGTCGAGGCCAAATCGAAGGACCTCGAAGACAAATCCGGCATCCAGCTCGTTGTCGCCACCGTGAAATCGCTGCAAGGCGGCGACATCGAGACCTACGCCAACGAGCTGTTCCGCTTTTGGAAGCTTGGCGAGGAAAAGAAGAACAACGGCGTGCTTCTGTTGGTCGCGCCCAACGAGCACAAGGTGCGTATCGAGGTCGGTTATGGCCTCGAAGGCACGCTCACTGACGCACTTTGTTCGGTGATCATTTCGAGCGCCATCGTTCCGCGGTTTAAGGCCAACGACTATTCCGGCGGCATCGAAGCTGGCGTCGACGCCATCATCAGCATCCTTAATGGCGATAGCGCCGAGTGGCAACGCAAGGCACAAGTCCGCACCGAGGATCAGTCGGCCGACCCGCTCATTCCGATATTCTTCTTCCTGCTGGTCATCTTCTTCATCTGGTACGTTTCGCGCCACAGCGGCGGCGGCGGGCCCGGCCGCGGCGGCGGTTACGGCGGACCGATCTTCATACCGTCGTCGGGTTGGGGCGGCGGAGGAGGCGGCGGCGGCGGATTCGGCGGCGGCTTTTCTGGCGGCGGCGGTTCGTCCGGCGGCGGCGGCGCGTCGGGGAGCTGGTGATGCAATTCACCAAGGTAGATCATGAAACCGTCGCAGCCGCCATTCGCGAAGCGGAAAAGAAAACCTGCGGACAGATTGTCTGCGTCATCGCGCGGTCGTCGTCGGACTACGCGACCATCCCGCTCATCTTTGCGAGCGCGTTAGCGCTGCTTGCGCCCTGGCCGATGATCGTCTTCACCGGTTGGAGCGTGCAGCGGATTTTCCTCATCCAGCTCGCGGTGTTCGTTGTCGCCGGACTCATATTCTCGCTCACGCCGCTGCGGACCGCGCTCCTGCCGCGCTCGCTGCTGCGGGCTCGCGCACACCGCGCCGCCCTCGAACAATTCGTCGTCCGCCGCGTCGCCCATACCAAGAACCGCTGCGGCGTGCTGATTTTTGTTTCGCTAGCCGAACATTACGCGCGCATCATCCCCGACGAGGGCATCGCGCAGAAAGTGTCGAGTGCGGAATGGCAGGCGGCGGTCGACGCGCTCATCACGCACATGCGCACCGGCCGCATCGTTGCCGGCTTTAGCGCCGCAATCGAACGCGCCGGCGCCGTGCTGGCGGCGAATGCGCCGCCAGACGGCTTGCCGAACGAACTGCCGGATCGGCTCTACGTCGTGTAGGGGGTGGGTACTGATCAGGCCGGCTGCGGCTGTTTGCTCAGCACCGGATAGTCGGTGTAGCCCTTGGCGCCCGGCGTATAGAACGTGTTGAAATCCGGCGCGTTGAGCGCCGCGCCGACCTTCCAGCGCTCGATCAGATCCGGGTTGGCCAGGAACGGTTTGCCGAAAGCAATCAGGTCGGCCTTGCCGGCCTCCAGATCGCGCTCCGCGCGCGCCAGGTCGTAGCCGCCTGACAGGATCAGCCCGCGTTTGAAATCCTTGCGCACCGTATCCTTGATCGACTGCGGCACCTGCGGCGCCCCCATCGAGGAGTGGTCGACGAGGTGGATATAGAGCAAGCCCACCTCGTTGAGCTTTTTTGCCAAATAGGCGTAGTCGGCTTCTATCTCCGGGTAGAGCGGCAGGTCGTTAAATACGCCGAACGGCGACAGGCGGATGCCGACCTTGTCTTTGCCGATGGCGGCGGTCGCGGCGGCCGCGACTTCCAGCGCGAAGCGGGCGCGGTTCTCGATCGGACCGCCGTAGCCGTCGGTGCGCTTGTTGGATGTTGGGCGAATGAATTGTTCGATCAGGTAACCGTTGGCGCCATGCAGCTCGATGCCATCGAACCCGGCGGCGACGGCGTTGTTCGCCGCGTGCACGTATTCGCCGATCGTGGTCTTGATTTCCGCTTCCGTCAGCGCGTGCGGCGTCGGATGCGCCTTTAAGCCTTCGGAGTCCGTGTACATTTCGCCGGCCGCCGCCACCGCGGACGGTCCCACCACTTTCGCTCCGGCGGGCAGGTTGTTGGGATGCCCGACCCGGCCAGTGTGCATGAGCTGCACGAAGATTTTTGCGCCGCGCGCATGCACCGCCTTGGTCACGGCGCTCCAGCCTTTGACCTGCGCTTCAGAGAAAATTCCGGGGATGCGCGGATATCCCAACCCGTCAGGTGAAGGGGAGGTGCCTTCGGTAATGATCAGACCCGCGGAAGCACGCTGGCTGTAATACTCGACCAAGAGTTCGTTGGGGATGTTGCCTGTGGCGCGACTGCGCGTAAGAGGCGACATCACGAACCGATTCTGCAGATGAAGCGGACCCAAAGTGGTTGGCGAAAACAACAGCGACATGATTGCTCCTGTGAAGTTGGCGGCTCGCCGCAACTGAAACAGCCCCATCGGGCCGACCATTCCCAGCACCGCCTCGAAATGGGGTGCGGTGAAATGCCTCACAAGTGGTTACTTCGGTGATACCGCGCCGTCATGCGCTTCTTTGCTAACGAGCGAAGCGTTCGGGGGGCTGAGAATGGAATTTGGGCCCGCAATTGAAATCGAGAAAAGGTTACTCGCAAACTCTATTTTGTGAGCATAACCGTCGCAAAAACGGCCTACGCTTCAATCGGCGGCGTGGGTGGATTTCGTTTTTGGCGATACCGAATTTCTATTAATGCTCTATCAAGCGTCGCGGGCGACGCCGCAAACGAGGAGGACTCGATGCGCAGTCATGAAGCTGTCAACTGCGATCGCCGGACACTGATTGGCGCCGCCGCGGCCGTTATGCTCGGTGCGGCGCTGTGGCCGCTCCGTGCTCGGGCGCAAAACAAATTGCGCATCGGCGTCATCGGCTCCGGCCACATCGGCGGCACCATCGGCGTGTGGGTCAAAGCCGTCCATCCGGTGCTGTTTTCGTCGCGTCATCCCGACGAACTCAAGGACATGATTGCGAGCCTCGGCGAACTCGCGCAGGCCGGAACCGTCGAGCAAGCGATCGCCTTCGGCGACGTCGTATTCATCGCCGTCCCGTACAAAGCCGTACCTGAAGTCGGCCGCGATTACGGCGCCGCTCTTAAAGGCAAGATCGTCATCGATGCCTGTAACGCGACGCAGGCGCGCGACGGCGATATCACCGCGGAAGTCAACCGTGACGGCATCGGCGTGACCTCGCAGAAATATCTGCCCGGCACGCGGCTCGAGCGCGCGTTCAACTCGATGAACTACATGGTCTTCGCCAAGGAGGCGAACCGCCCGGATCCCAAGCTCGTAATTCCGATCGCCGGCGACGATGCCGAGGCGGTGCAAGTCGCGGCCGGGCTTGTCCGTGACGCTGGCTTCGACCCGGTCGTGGTCGGCAAACTTGCCGACGCCAGCCTTTTCCAAATGGGCGGGCCGGGCTTCGGTCAGCAGGTGACGGCGCCGGAATTGAAGCAGAAGCTGTCGCTGAAGCCATGAAAGGCGTTATCGCCGCGCTCGAGCGCTGGCTGGGGTGGGCGGTACCGGCAACGCCGGCGGAGCGTGCGGCGGCGCTGTGGTCGTTCGCTTATTTTTTCACGCTGCTCGCCGGCTATTACGTGCTGCGCCCGCTGCGCGACCAAATGGGCATCGCCGGCGGCGTGCGTAATCTTCCCTGGCTGTTCACCGCGACCTTTGTCACGCTCATTGTAGCTCAGCCCGTCTATGGTGCGCTGGTGGCCAAACTGCCGCGCGCGCGGTTTATTCCTATCGTCTACCAGTTTTTCGTCGCCAACCTTGCGCTGTTCTGGCTGCTGCTGACGTTGGGCATCGTGCCGGTGATCGTCGCGCGTGTGTTCTTCGTTTGGGTCAGCGTGTTCAACCTATTCGCCGTGGCGGTGTTTTGGTCGTTCATGGCCGACCTATTTAATGCCGAGCAGGGCAAACGCCTATTCGGCTTTATCGGCGCCGGTGGCACCGCCGGTGCCCTCTTGGGTCCTGTGATCACTATTTGGCTGTCGGTGCCGCTCGGCCCGGTCAACCTCCTGATTGCGGCGGCGATCTTTCTGGAGATCGCCGTGTTCTGCGTTTATCGGCTCGAAAGCGCCACCACGGGGTCCGGCACGCACGGCGCAGTCGATGCCGCGCCGCGGAGCATCGGCGGCAGCGCCTTTGCGGCGCTGCCGGAACTCGTCCGCTCGCCTTATCTGATCGGCGTCGGCGCCTGGGTCAGCCTGTTGTCATTTTGCGCGACCATTCTCTATTTCGGGCAAGCCAACATCGTGTCGGCGGCCGTGCACGGCGCCGGCGAACAAACGCGCATCTTTGCCAGCATCGATCTCGCCGTCGGCTTGCTCGCCCTGGCGACGCAAATTTTCGCGACCGGGCAAGTGCTCAAACGGTTGGGTACCGGTATAGCCGCGGGCGCATTGCCGGCCGTTTACGTCGTGGGTTTCCTTGCTCTTTTCCTGGCGCCGACGCTTGCGGTCGTGGTGACGGTGCAAGTTGTGCAACGCTGGATGAATTTCGCCATCGCCAATCCAGCTCGGCAGGTGTTTTTCACTGTGCTTGCGCGCGAAGAAAAATATAAAGCCAAGAATTTGATCGACGTTGTGATCTATCGCGGCTCGGATGCGCTTTACGGCTGGGTGTTCGACAGCCTGCAAGCGCTCGGATTAAAACTGGGCGTCATTGCGCTCGTCGTGTGGCCGGTTGCTGTCGGCTGGCTTGTTTTATCGTGGGCGTTGGGGCGGGTTCAGGAACGCCGCGCAACGCCGACGGACTTCGGCGCCACGGCGGAGGGAGAGCGTGCATGACGACATTTCTGACACGGCGCGAATTCGCGATTGCCGGCAGTGCGGCGATGATGGCCTTACCGGCTCTGGCCGAGACAACGCTCCTGGCGAGGCCCATCCCGAGTAGCGGCGAGCAGCTGCCGGCGGTTGGGCTTGGAACGGCGCAAGTCTTCGACACCAACGATGACGCGACGCGGCAAAAGGCGGCCGGCGTCCTGCAAGCGCTGGTTGCCGGCGGCGGGCGTCTGGTTGATACCGCTTCGGTCTACGCCGACGCCGAAGCGGTGCTTGGCGAGGTGGTCGCGGCCGGCAATCTGCGGGCAAAGCTTTTTGTCGCCACCAAGCTGGAAGCGCCCGATGCCGCCGAACTCAAGCGCTCGCAGACCCGTCTGCAGATGCAGACATTCGACCTCTTGCAATTTCATAATGTGCGCGACCCGCAGCAATCGCTGGCGCAGTTTCGGGAATGGAAGGCGCAAGGTGTATGCCGGTATATCGGCATCACCTCGACCCGGCATGCGGACTTCGCCGCGATCGAGGCGGTATTGCTGCGGGAAAAGCCCGATTTCGTGCAGGTCGATTATTCGCTCGATGACCGCGAGGCGGAAAAACGCATCCTGCCGGCGGCGGCCGAGGCCAAGGCGGCGGTGCTGACCGCATTGCCGTTCGGCCGGGCGCGGCTGTTTCGCGCCGTCAAAGGCAAGGACGTGCCTGATTGGGCGTGGGGCTTTGCTGACAGCTGGGCGCAGTTTTTCCTCAAATATCTGCTCGCGGACCCGCGGATAACCGCGGTGATTCCCGGGACCGCCGACCCGGGACATATGACCGATAATCTCGGCGCTACGCGCGGCCGGCTGCCTGATCCGCAGGAGCGCGAGCAAATGATGGCGTTTGCCGACACACTGTGATCGGCGGCCTGTGCGCTCTAGCAACCGGCGCAAATCCGGGTAGTGTGCGGGCCGGCGGCAGATTAAAAGAGTGCGCAAATGCCCTGGCTTGAGTCTAGATCGCGGCGGATAAATTACGAGCTGACCGGCCCCGACGACGGGCCGGCGTGTATCCTGGTCAACGGCCTGACCCAATACATCAAGCTATGGATGCCGTTTCGCGACGGCTTGGTTGCGCGGGGTTTCCGCGTCGTCAGCTACGACATGCTGGGGCAGGGGCAGTCGGACAAGCCGCGCCTGTTCATCGATCAATCGGACCAGGTGGAGGTGCTGCGCGCACTGATCGACACGATGGGACCGCGGCCGATTTTTGTCGGCGGCATCAGCTTCGGCGGCGTGATCGCTCTGCGCTACGCCATCGAGCACCCCGACACCATCGCCGGGCTCGTGCCGATGAGCAGCTTTGCCGAAATTCCGCCGCAACTCATGCGGCTCGGCGTCGCCATGCGCACCGCGCTCGTCCTAGGCGGCACCAAATACCTTCAGGACCTCCTGTTCCCGATGAATTTCTCCAACGCCTGGCTCGAAGCCAAGGCCGATATTATCGACCTCGCCACCTATCGCGGCTGGCTGATCAACGATGTCTACGCGTTGCAAAACCTGATGGAGTCCTTCCTTGAATTCGAGCCGCTCACAGCCAAGCTGTCGTCGATCAAGGTGCCGACGTTCATCATGACCGGCGAGTTTGATTTCCTAACACCGCGGCCGCTGCAGGACTCGTTGCGCACGCATATACCGGACAGCGCGATGGTGATCATTCCGCGCGCTTATCACGCCTTCACGTTGGAGAAAGCAGAGCTGGCGGCCTATCTCATGGCGCGCTTCGCCGAAGACGTGATGGCTGGCCGCTTTCAAGGCAAGAAGAGCGTGTGGATCGGGCCGGAGGAAGTCGGCGGAGAACTCACGCCGTTTCCCGAAGGCTTCGATCACCTGCGCTCCATCCCAGTGCGCATCAAGGCGCCCGAACCTGCGATCCAGCGGGAGCCGGCCGCGTCATGAACGTCGTTCTCGGGCCGCTGGAAAAGGACGGCCGTATTCCGCCCCACCAGCAAACGCGGATCGCATCCTTTCTGGTTTCGGCGCATGCCGCGCAGGCGCGTCAACTGGCGACCGCCATGCCGCTCCGCATCCGTTATGCATGGCAGCTGGAATTGCATTCGCAGTATTGTCGCGAACTGGAAATCATTTCGCTGCTGACGCGTTCGACCACGTGGGTGCCAGATCCGCAGTTGTTCTTCCTGATGTGGCAGTGGGAGATGGCGTGGCAGCCGCAGCCGGTACACGCGGCCGGCGATCATCACGAAGCTCTCCTCGTCGACATGGCGGCGCTCGGTCACGCCGTCCACGCCGGCATTCGTCCGGCAGCGTTGCTGCCCGAGTCCGTTGACCCAACCGATCCATTCGTTGTGGCCATGCGGCGGATCGAGTTCGAAAGCGGACGATTGATTCAGGCGCAAATTCTCTTTCTCAAGGGTCCGCAATTGGTCGCGGTTCGCGATGACGTGGCGGCCGCCGTCGAGCGGCGTCACGCCCAGGTGCGCGAGCTGTGGACCGCCATGCTTAAAGGCATGAACGTCGGCATCGAGTAAGATCAATCGGGCTTCGAAAAGTCGCCGGAATGCGCACTAAAGCTGCTATTGCAATTTGCGCATCGTACGGCCACCATGGATTTTACGATCCAATTTGAGGCGTCATGATCACCGTTCCCGAATTGGCGGCGGAGTCGTTGGGCTCTTACCTGTCGTCCCATTTAAGCCGCCGTTTCGGAACGACTGAGGCCGGCCTGACCGAGCTCATTCCGGCGGTCGCCCGACTCGCACTCGAATGTATCGGCAACAGCGACGCGCTGTATCACACCGTCGAGCATACGATGCTGGTGACGTTCGTCGGCTACGAGATCATGAAGGGACGGTCGCTGCTCGCCGACACGTCGCCCGACGAGTACGCGCATGTGCTTGTGGCTTGTCTCCTGCACGACATCGGCTACGTACGCGGCGTGCTCGCGGGCGACAGTGAAGATGGCTATGTCGTCGACGACAAAGGCGGCAAAGTCAGACTCTCGCGCGGCGCCTCGGATGCGGCGCTGACGCCTTATCATGTCGAACGCTCGAAACTGTTCGCGCTCGACCGGCTTGCAAAGATGGATCTGATCGATGCCGGTAGGATCGTGCGCGCCATCGAGTGCACGCGCTTCCCTTCGGTCGACGAGCCGGACGGAGATGATGCCGAGGAAGGTTCGCTGGTGCGCGCCGCAGATCTGATTGGCCAGCTCGGCGATCCGCATTACCTGCGCAAGGCGAACGCGCTCTATCATGAATTCGAAGAAGTCGGCATGAACCGGCAGCTCGGCTACGATTCGCCGGCCGATCTGACCGATCTTTATCCGCAATTTTATTATAACAGCGTGGCGCCGCACATTCAGACCGCCATCCGCTACCTCAATGTCACGTCCAGCGGTCGGCAATGGATCGCGAGTCTTTACAGCAATGTCTTCCGAGCTGAGCGCGAGTTGAGCCTCTCGGGGCCACAGCGCTGAAACGGCGGCGCCAGGCGGAACTTGTTTTAAGGCCGCGCGGCGAATAACAAGGCAAAAAAGGGAGGCCACCATGAACAAGATTGCCGACATCAAGTCCGCGGCAATGGGCCGTTCGCCATATTTTTCCGAGGAACATGAGCTCCTTCGCGCCCAGGTCCGGCGCTTTGTGGAAACCGAGATCAAGCCGAAGGCGCTCGCCTGGGAGGAGCAGGGCTTCGTTCCGCGCGAGGTTCTCCGCCGCATGGGCAGCCTCGGGTTTTTCGGCATTCGGTACCCCGCGCGCTACGGCGGCTCGGAGATGGACGCGCTGGCGACCGTGGTGCTCGCGGAGGAACTCGGCCGTTCGACTTTTAGTGGAGTTGCCACCACCGCGCTGGTTCACTCCGAGATGGCTTCGATCCATCTCTTCCGCGCCGGAACCGAGGCGCAGAAGGACCAATGGATGCCGAAGATCATCGCCGGCGAGGTCATCACCGCAGTAGCGGTCACCGAGCCGGACGCCGGCTCCGACGTCAAAGGCATCCGCACGTTCGCGCGGCGCGACGGCGACAGCTATGTCATCGACGGCGCCAAGATGTTCATCACCAACGGCGTCTACGCCGATCTGTATTTCGTGGCGGCCAAGACCGACCGCGGCGGCCAGCCCAGCCGCTCGATCACCATGTTCATGGTAGAGAAAGGAACGCCCGGCTTCACTGTCAGCCGCACGCTCGACAAGCACGGCTGGCGCTGCTCCGACACGGCCGAACTGCATTTCGACGGCTGCCGCATCCCCGCGGAGAACCGTCTCGGCGAGGAGGGTAGGGGCTTCTACGCCATCATGCGCAACTTCCAGAACGAACGCACGACGATCGGCGCAGTGGCGATCGGCGAGTCGCAGGCGGCGCTCGACCTGACGCTCGATTATGTGCGCACCCGCAAAGCGTTCGGCGAGCCGTTATGGGCGCGCGAGAGCATCCGCCAGCGCCTGGCCATGCTTGCAGCAAAGGTCGAAGCCGGCCGCCAGCTCGTCTATCACGCCGCCTGGCTCGACACGCAAGGGGTCGACGCCACCAAGGAAGTTTCGATGGTCAAGGCTTATTGCGGCGAACTCGTCAACGAAGTGATGTATGCCTGCGTGCAATTTCACGGCGGCATGGGCTTTATGCGCGAGAGCACCATTGAGCGCATGTCGCGCGACGCCCGCGTGCAAAACATCGGTGGCGGCGCCACCGAGGTGATGCTGGAGGAAGTTGCGAAGCGTATGTAGCGTTGCGCCAAACAAAAGCGAGGAGGGTCGCCGATGAAACTGGTAAAATTGGGCCCGGGCTTCGCCGCCGAACTGCGCGGCGTGACGCTTGCCGACGTCGCCAACGACAATGCCGTCTTTAAGGCGGTACGCGCGGCGTTTGAAGGGCATTCGGTTCTGGTGTTTCGCGACCAGGAGGTGACCGACGACGGGCAGATTGGCTTCTCGCGCCGGTTCGGACCGTTGGAAGTGACGCCGGCCGCCACGGAGGGCGCGGGCAGCCATCAGGTGATTTTGTCGACCATCGACAAAGACGGCAAGGTGGTGCCGGCCGATCATCGGCTGGCGCTGCGCAACAAGGCCAATCAGCTCTGGCACGCTGACTCGACATTCAAGCCCGTGCCGGCTCTCGCTTCGGTGCTGTCGGGGCGCATCATGCCGGCGACAGGTGGTGAGACAGAGTACGTGTCGACCCGGCTTGCCTTCGATCGGCTCGACTCGGCGACGCAGCGGAAGGTCGGCAATTTGTTCGCCTGGCATGATTATTCGCATTCGCGCGGCAAGATCGCGGCCAACATCGTCAGCAGCGATGAGCGCGCGGCGCTGCCGCCGCAATGCTGGCGCATGGTATGGACCAATCCTGTCAACGGCCGCAGCGCGCTTTACATCGCCTCGCACGCTTATGCGATCGAAGGCATGGAGCAAAGCGCGGCGCAAAAGCTCATTGCCGAGCTGATGGAAGCCGCGACGACGCCCGGTCTGAGCTACGAGCATTCCTGGCGCAAGGGCGACGTCGTGATGTGGGACAACCGGGCGACGTTGCACCGCGGCCGGCCGTGGCCGCCGCATGAAGCGCGTTACATGGTGCGCACGACGATTTCCGCGACCGACGCCGACGGCCTGCAAAGCGTGCGCCCGCCGTCGCGCCAGGCGGCTGAGTAAGTCCAGAGAACCCCACCGCGAGATTGATGCACGCCGAGCTACGGCTGATAGGCTCGGTTGGGAATTGCAAATCCGCAGCTCGATCCGTCGGTGACTTGAACTTCGTCTTCCCAGGGCAAGCGATATTTCCCGGCGACGAGATCGCGCATATAGGTGTAGGGACAATCCCGCGCGCCGTCTTTGACGGCGACGTAACCGCGGTGGCCGAACTGGTAGATATTGTTTTCCACGCCCCAAATTCGCCGTGCCTCATCGGCGAGTTTTGGCCGCACCTCGGCGGTTATGATCTCATCCGGCGCGCCGTTGCCGGTGACCAGCGGTACACCGTCGAAATTGACGATTATGCCTTCGCCCATGGAGTTGAAAATTCCGTCGGTGCCGGCCATGCAGACGTTGGCGGTTTACATCAGGTTTGAGAACGCATTGCTCTGATTGCTCACGTGCCAGGCGTGGCGGATCGGGGCGGTATAACCGGCCGTGCGCAGCATGATGTTTGCGCCCTTATAGGCGCATTCGCGCGCCATCTCCGGGAACATGCCGTCGTGGCAGATGATCAGCGCGACTTTGCTGCCGTTCGGACCGTCGCATACCGGAATGCCGAGATTTCCCGGCTCCCACGGTTCGACCGGCACCCACGGATGCATCTTGCGGTAATAGAGCTTGATCTCGCCGTTATCGTCGATGATGAGACCCGAGTTGTAGGGGTTGCCGTCGGGATTGTATTCCATGATGGAAAAACAGCCCCAGATGCTATTCTCCGCGCAAGCGTTCTTGAACCGAGCGACTTCCGGGCCGTCGAGCCGGGACATCAGCTCGGCGTTGGTATCCATTGACAAGCCGTGCAGCGAATATTCGGGGAAGACGACAAGATCCATCGTCGTCATGCCTTTGCGCGCTTTTTGCACCATCGCGCAAATCTTCTCGGTCTGGGCGGCGAGATCGCCTTTGCTGACGATCGTCGGGAGCTGAAGCTGAACGAGACCGATGACGACGCCGTCGGGAGTCTTATTCAGTCCACCGAGCCCACTCATGGATCAATCTCCTTGTTCGCCCGCGGTACCGGGCGAAGTGAGTATTGGCATATTTTCGAAGCACACAACCGCCTTTTGGCGCCCGCCGTTGCGCCAGGCGGCGGAATGAATTGCCGGGACGCGCCGCCGGATCTAGCGTCGATCGTGAAGCGTGAAGATTTCGGCTTTGCCGCGCAAAGTGCCGCTGCGCAATTCCGATCGCAAAAAGTCGACTAACGCGTTTAAGGCCGCCCGGTTCTGCCGGCGGCTCGGATAGAACAAAAAGAAGCCGTCGGTAATCGGCAAGGCCGACTGCTCCAATAAACTGACCAGACGCCCCTCGGCGATGAGCGATGCCACATATTCTTCGTAGAGGTAAGCAACGCCCACGCCCGCGAGCGCGGCGCTGATCACGAGATCGGGATCGTTGATGACGACGACGGACCCGCCGACCGCGAGCTCGACGATCTTGCCGTCGACGACAAACAGCCAGGGAATAAAGCCGCCGGCCGGCAGCCGGTAGCGAATGCAATTGTGCGTTTGCAGATCGGCGGGGATGCGCGGCCGGCCATGGCGCGCCAAATAATCGGGCGAAGCAACCACACGATAGTGCATGTCGTCGGTTACCCGCACCGCGATCATGTCGCGTGCGACCGAGTTGCCGCGCCGGATGCCGGCGTCGAAGCGGCCGGCGACGATGTCGGTCAGACCGGACTCGATGGTCGCTTCGATGACGATCTCGGGATATCGCCGCAGAAATCGGCCAAGCACGGGACCGAGCACGAATCTCGCGACCGGCGGCGACATCGTCAGGCGCAGATGGCCCGCCGGCTTGTCGCGAAAGGCATTGACTGACTCGATGGCGGCATCGAAGCTTTCCAACAGCGGGCGAAGCTGCGCCAGAAAGCGCTCGCCGGCTTCGGTCAAAGCGACGCTGCGGGTCGTCCGATTCAACAGCCGCACGCCGAGCTGCTCTTCGAGCGCCCGCACGGTCTGGCTCAATGTTGCCTTCGAAACCCCCAGCCGCTCGGCGGCCTTGCTGAAGCTCGTGTGCTCAGCGACGGCAACGAAGGCGCTCAACTCGGCAAATTTACTTCTGCGCATTTCCAGTCCGTGAACGACAAGACGGAACGCGAACTCTCCACCCAGCTCCGAACATGCCGCGCAACGGCATCCACCTTTTAACTAACTAGTTTCTGATCGCAACGGCGCAAGAGGTGACGATACCATCGAGCTTTTGCGTTTCGCGCCGGTCACACCCGCTGAAAATGCAACACGAGGCATGTCGCCAACGCAGCGCGCGCATCGTAGGCAGCATCGCCGCTTTTCTCATCGATTGTTCGCCGACCCTTAACGGGCCTTTCATTTCGCGGGGGATGTAGGAAGGAAGCGATCTCCACACATCAATCGAGAGGGCCGAGCGGCTTCCGGCCGTTCGGCCGCGTGTCGGCCGTGCAAATTTACGAAGCTGCCATGTGGAGGTTGATATGACTGGTAAGATCGCCGCTGCCGCCATTGCGGCAATTGTGCTTGCTACCGCCGGCGCCGCGTCGGCGCAAACGGGAACGCGTGTTGTGCAGGCGAACGTCACGGCGCCGGCTCCGTCCAACTCGTACTACAACAAGGACTACTGGAACGCGATCGCGGATCGTGGCCGCGATTTCAAGCGCGATCCTTACGCCGGTACTGTCTTCGAAAGCGTCGTGCCCTACTAAGTGTAGCGTCGAGGGAATAGTGAGCAGCCGCTTCATTGCGGCTGCTCTTACTTTTGCAAGCGCGCCACGATTTCGACGTGCGCGGCGTAACGGAACTGATCGACCGGCGTGACCGCGATGAGGCGATAGCCGCCGCGCGCAAGCTCGCGCATGTCGCGAGCGAACGTTGCCGGATTGCACGACACCGCCACCACCAGCGGAACGACGCTGGCGGCGATTTCGCGGGCTTGCGCGTCGGCGCCCTGGCGCGGCGGATCGAAAACGACAGCGTCGAAGTTTTTCAGCTCGGCGGTAGTCAGCGGCCGGCGGAACAAATCGCGGCGCTCGACATCGATTGGCTTTAATCCGGCGGTCGATGCCGCGGCGCGCTTGAGCGCGGCAAGTGCATCATCATCGTCATCGACGGCGCTGACGCGCGCGCGTTCGGCAAGCCGCAGCGCAAACGGACCGACGCCGGCGAACAAATCGGCGACCTTCGCGGCGCCGGCGCAGGCGTTGAGCACCAGCTGGGACAAGATCGCTTCGCCCTCCTCGGTTGCCTGCAGAAAAGCGGCAGGCGGCAACGCCACGCTGGCCTTGCCCATTTGCACAATCGGCGTGCGGGAGCGCGCGACCAGTTCGCCGTGACGCGTCAGCCCGGTGATATCGTGCTTGGCGGCGATCCGCGCCAGCTCGGTCATTTGCGGCGGCGTCAGCGGGCCGGAGCCGCGGACATCGATGTCGAGGCCGGTATCGGTCGCAGTGACGTGGATATCGAGTGACTTTTGTGCCGGTGCGAGAGCTTCGGCAATTGCCCAGGCTGCTGCGATGGCGCCGTCGAGTCTCGGCGCCAGCACGGGGCAGCGGTCGATGGCGACGATGTGATGCGCGCGTGCGGCCGAAAATCCGACTTCAAGGACGTCGCGCGCGACGCTGCGCGCATGGAACACGGCGCGGCGGCGGCCGTCGCCGTGGGCGTCGATCAACTCGGCAACCGGCGCATCCAATCCCGCCTGCCGAAGGGCTTCGACCACGAGACCGCGCTTCCAGGCACGGTAGTCGGCGAACGCCAAATGCTGCACGGCGCAGCCGCCGCACACCCCGAAATGCGGACAGATCGGCGCAATCCGCTGCGCGCTTGTTTGGTCGATGCTGACCAGGCGCCGCCGGTCGGGATGGCCGGCGACCTCTTCGACCTCGACCGTTTCGCCCGGCAGCGCGCCGGAGACGTAAATCGCGCCCTCGGCGCCGTCGACAACGCCATCGCCGCGATGACCCAGCCGGGCGATCAGGAGCCGCTCAACCACGCTCGGCCCCGATGAAGAATTCCGCGTTGCCATCGCCGCCGAGGATCGGGGAGGGGATGCAGCCGTTGACGCCCCAGCCCTGCGCGGCGACAAATGCGGCGATGTCGTCGCAAACGGCACCGTGGACTGCCTCGTCGCGCACCACCCCTTTTTTGATCGCGGATTTTTTCGCCTCGAACTGCGGTTTAATCAGCGCCACAAGCTGCGCCTGGGGCTTGAGCAGTCTCCCGACCGCAGGGAGCACGAGCTTGAGCGAGATGAAACTCACATCGATTGTGGCAAAGTCCACCGGTTCCGGGAGGCGCGACGGATCAAGCGCACGGATGTCGGTTTGCTCGATCGAAACGATCTTGTTTCGCCCGCGCAAGCGCGGGTGCAGCTGGGCCGTGCCGACGTCGATGGCATAAACCCGCTTGGCGCCGCGTGCGATCAGTACTTCGGTGAAGCCGCCGGTCGACGCGCCGACATCGAGGCAGACGCGGCCTTTGACGTCGGCGCGAAAATGGTCGAGTGCGGCGCGAAGCTTGACGCCGCCGCGCGATACGAAGGGATGTGCCGGCAGCGCCTCGATCGACGCGGTGGGGGCAAGCGTTTCCGAAGCCTTGCGCACGGTGACGCCGTCGGCGGTGACAAGGCCGGCAGCAATCGCGGCTTGCGCCCGCGCGCGGCTTTCGAACAGGCCGCGCGCCACCAACAGGCGGTCGGCGCGTTGGCGGGTCATGGTATTGTCCTCCCCCGTTCGCGGGGGAAGCTAGTCGATTAGCGGGCGAGCTTCACCACGTCGCCGCGGACATTTTGACCGAGTGCTTCGAACGCCTTGGCGACGATGCCTTTGGCGTCCAGCCCCGCCGACGCATACATCGCGTTCGGCGAATCCTGGTCGATGAAAACGTCCGGCAGAACCAACGACCGGATTTTCAAGCCGCGGTCGAGCACGCCATGCTCGGCGAGCGCCTGCATCACGAACGAACCAAAGCCGCCGATCGAGCCTTCCTCGACGGTGAGCAATATTTCATGCTCGCGCGCCAGACGCAGCAGGAGGTCGACATCGAGCGGCTTGGCAAAGCGAGCGTCGGCGACCGTGGTCGACAGTCCGTGGGCAGCGAGTTCATCTGCGGCCTTCAGCGCGTCGCCCATCCGCGTGCCATAGGAGAAAATCGCGATCTTGGTGCCTTCGCGAACGATGCGGCCCTTGCCGATCTCGAGCGGCTTGCCCTCTTCGGGCAGCGGTACACCGCGGCCTTCGCCGCGCGGATAGCGCAACGCTGACGGCCGATCGTCGATCGCCACGGCAGTCGCGACCATGTGCACCAGTTCGGCCTCGTCGGACGGGGCCATCAGCACGAAATTCGGCAAGCAGCCGAGATACGCGACGTCGAACGCACCGGCGTGGGTCGGTCCGTCCGCGCCGACCAAGCCGGCGCGGTCCATGGCGAAACGCACCGGCAGCTTCTGAATGGCGACGTCGTGAACGACCTGATCGTAGGCGCGCTGCAGGAACGTCGAATAGATCGTGGCGAACGGCTTGAAGCCTTCGGTCGCCAGCCCCGCGGCAAACGTCACCCCATGTTGTTCGGCGATGCCAACGTCGAAGGTGCGATCGGGAAACTCTTTTTGAAACAGATCGACGCCGGTGCCCGAAGGCATGGCGGCGGTGATGGCAACGATCTTGTCGTCCTTGCGCGCTTCCTTGATCAGGCTTTCGCCGTAGACTTTCTGATAAGCCGGAGCCGCCGGCTTCGATTTGACCTGAGCGCCAGTGGCGACGTCGAATTTGACGACGCCGTGATACTTGTCGGCGGACTTCTCCGCCGGCGCGTAGCCCTTGCCCTTTTGCGTCACGACATGGACGAGGAACGGTCCATTCTGCGCGTCGCGCACGTTGCGCAGAACCGGCAAAAGGTGATCGATGTTGTGGCCGTCGATCGGCCCGACATAGAAGAAGCCGAGTTCGTCGAACAGCGTGCCGCCGGTCACGAGACCGCGCGCATATTCCTCAATGGCTAGCGCCCGCTTCTCGAGCATCCTGCTCGGCATGCGCTTGGCGATTTGGCGGACGATCTGGCGCAGGCCGCGATAGGTGCGCCCGGAAACGCGGCGAGCGAGGTAAGCGGACAGTGCGCCGACCGGCGGCGCTATCGACATGTCGTTGTCGTTGAGCACCACGATCAGCCGCGAATTCATTGCGCCGGCGTTGTTCATGGCCTCATAGGCCATGCCCGCCGACATGGCGCCGTCGCCGATCACGGCGATAACGTTGTTCTGTTTGCCATTGAGGTCGCGCGCGACGGCCATGCCGAGACCGGCGGAGATCGATGTCGACGAATGCGCGGCGCCGAACGGATCGTATTCGCTCTCGGCGCGTTTGGTGAAACCCGACAAGCCACCGGCTTGGCGCAGCGTGCGGATACGCTCGCGGCGGCCGGTGAGGATCTTATGCGGATAGGCCTGGTGGCCGACGTCCCACACCAGTCGGTCGGCCGGCGTATCGAATACATAATGCAATGCAACAGTCAGCTCGATCACGCCCAAGCCGGCGCCGAGATGACCGCCGGTGACCGCTACAGCGTCGATTGTCTCCTGCCGCAACTCGTCGGCAAGCTGGCGCAGCTGGGTCTCCTCCAACTGACGCAGGTCGCCCGGCGTTTTGACAAGATCAAGCAACGGTGTCTTTGACGGAACGGTCACGCGAATGCTCCTTCTTATTAGCCTCGTTGGCCGTACTCGGCCCAATTGGCGATTATTAAGGCAACCCCACCCGCCACTGTGCAGTGCACACGTACGCTAAACCCTCGGTCCTTACACCATTTTACGCCGAAAATGCAATTTGCGGCCAGTGTGATCGGGCAGCTTCGGGACTCCCGCGCCACTCGCTAATCACTTATGTTGGGGTTAGTGGCATTTTTGCCATGCCGGCATCGCCGATTTGACTGTTAATGCCGGGAAAAAGCCTCCAAGAGCCGCGAATCGGCGAAATGGCGTGAGTTCAGCCCCTTGGCCCTCGAAACCTACCGAAAAAAGCGCCAATTCGACGTGACATCCGAGCCCCGCGGCCGTCAGGGCACGCGGGCGGGCCATCATTACGTCATCCAGAAGCATGACGCGACCCGCTCGCATTACGATTTACGCCTGGAACTCGAAGGCGTGATGAAGAGCTGGGCGGTCACCCGCGGGCCCAGCCTCGACCCCAACCAGAAGCGGCTCGCCGTCCACGTCGAAGACCATCCGATCGAATACAACACGTTCGAAGGCACGATTCCCGAAGGCGAGTATGGCGGCGGTACGGTGATGATTTGGGATCGCGGGACCTGGACTCCCGAAGGCGATCCGCACAAGGGCTATGCCAAAGGTCACCTGGACTTCGATTTGCACGGCGAGAAGCTTAAGGGCCGCTGGCATCTGGTGCGCATGCGTCCGCGCGCGGGCGAACGGGGCGACAACTGGCTCTTGATCAAGGCCAAGGACGAGGCCGCACGCGGCCCGCGGGATCCGGACATTCTCAAGGAAGAGCCGCTGTCGGTCGCGACCGGCCGGACCATGGAAGAGATCGCGGCCGGCAAAGGCAAGAAACGTGTGTGGCATTCGGGTCGCGCGGCAAAAGGAAAATCGCAGGAGGCGTCGTCCTTCAAGCGCAAGATCCAACAAATCGCGTCGCGGCCGCCGGCACGACCGCGGACGAAATCAAAGCCCGCGCCACGCAGCGCCGCCGGCAAACGCACCGACAAGAAAAAACCGCGCGACGGAGGCAAGGCAAAACTGCCGGGCTTTATTCCGTTGAGCCTTGCCGCGCTGTTCGACAAAGCGCCGAGCGGACCGAACTGGCTGCACGAGATCAAATTCGACGGCTACCGCATGGAGACGCGGCTCGATCACGGTACGGTGCGGCTGTTGACCCGCAAGCAACAGGATTGGACTCGTCGCTTCCCCGCCATCGCCGAAGCGGTCGCCAAGCTTAACGCGACGACGGCCATCCTTGACGGAGAAGTGGTGGTGGATGATGCGCGCGGCATCAGCAGTTTCTCGCTGCTGCAGACCGATCTCAATGAAGGGCGCAACGACCGCTTCCGCTATTGCGTTTTCGACTTGCTCTATCTTGACGGCCACGATCTGACCGGCGAGCCGCTTTCCGCGCGCAAAGCCGAGCTGGCGCAATTACTCAAAGGCGCCGGCAAAGCCGGCGTCATTCGTTACACCGATCACTTCGACGAGCCTGGGCCAGTGATTTTCCGTCATGCATGCGAGCTGGGTCTCGAAGGTATCGTGTCGAAGCGCCGCGACGCCGCCTATCGGTCCGGACGCAGCGACAATTTCATCAAGACCAAATGCCTCGGCCGCCGCGAATTCGTCGTCGTCGGCTACACGCAGTCGGCGGCGTCCCCGCGCGCAATCGGCGCGCTGATCGTCGCCGAGCATGTCGAGAGCACCTTGCGCTACGCCGGGCGGGTCGGCACCGGCTATACGCACAAGATCGCGCATGAATTGTTCACACGCCTGCATGCGTTGCGCACCGAGCGGCGGCCGGTGGAATTGCCGGCCGATGAAAAGCGCAAGGACATCGTGTGGGTCGAACCGAAGCTCGTGGTTGAGATCGACTTTATCGGCGTGACCCATGGCGGTGTGCTGCGTGGGGCGTCGTTTGAGGGCGTGCGCGAGGACAAGGCGGCGCGCGAAGTCGTGCGCGAGGTTCCCGTTGCGCATGCGGCGGCGGCCAAAAAACAGAGCGTGCGCCGGACGGCTGCGGATCCGAAGCCCGTGTCCAAGCGCAAAGCCGCAAGCGTCGGCGCAATCAACAAAACAAGCGGCGGCGCGCTGGCGCTAACGCATCCGGATCGCCTCTATTGGCCCGACGCCGGCGTCACCAAAAAAGAGCTTGCCGAATATTACCTTTCGATCTGGGACTGGATCAGGCCGCACATCGTCGACCGGGCGCTGTCGCTGGTGCGGGCGCCGGAAGGCATTACCGGCGAGACCTTTTTTCAGAAGCATATCGCCGCCAACATCAAATCGTCGCCGCTTCGCCGCGCCGTTCCAGGCAAGGATCACGATGTGATCGCGGTAGCGACGCCCGACGAATTGGTCGAGATCGTGCAACTGGGCGCGCTGGAAATTCATGTGCGCGGCTCGCGGCTCGAAAACCTGGAAATGTGCGATCGCATCGTGTTCGATTTCGATCCCGGCGCCGGCGTCGCCTGGCCGCAAATGATCGCCGCCGCGCGCGAAATTCGCGAGCGGCTCAAGGCCGAGAAACTCGAAAGTTTCGTCAAGCTGACCGGCGGCAAGGGCCTGCATGTAGCCGCGCCGATCGCCAACGCCGATTGGGATGCGGTCAAGCTGTTCACGCAGCGCGTCGCCGCGGCGATGTCGGCGGACAGCCCGACACTTTACCTCGCCAAGATGACCAAGGCCGAACGCGAAGGCCGCATCTTCATCGACTATTTGCGCAATTCGCGTGAGGCAACCGCGATCGCGCCTTACTCGACACGGGCGCGCCCGGGCGCCCCGGTGTCGACGCCGATCCCATGGGAGCGGCTCGCGCGCACCACCAGCGGCCACGATTTTTCCGTGCGCGACCTGAAAAACCGCGTCAAAGAGGATGCGTGGGCCGAGATCGGCAAGGTGCGTCAGAAGCTGCCGGAACCAGCAGCGCGCCGGCGGTAGCGCACAATCCGGAAAAGTGGATACCGGTTTTCCGAAAAGGTCATGCGCCAACGAAGCATCTACACCATGATCCGATTCAATCTGATCGGATCATGGTCTAGCGGTCACCCCGCGAGCCTGAGCCGCTCGACCTTCGGCTCAAAACGCGCCCGGAAGATTTCCGCGTCCAGCGGATCCTCGAAGCAGTAGCGCACAAAGGCGGCGTAATCGTCTTCGACATACATGTCGAACTTGCCGACGTAAGCGAGCAGGAAGTCCAAAATCTCGCTGTCGTCGGCGAGTTGCGCGCGCGGCAGCACCACTTGATAGGGGCATTCATCGTCGAGTTTACGCAGCCAGGCGCTTCTTTTGTCCGGGTCCATCATGGCTCTGCCTCTTGACTCAGACGGTCGAGTGTTCTCTCTTTGTTCTTTAGAGTCAAGACCCCCGCAGACCCGAACATTCAAGAGCGTTAACAATGGGTGTCGAGACCTTGGGCGACGCTTTGGCGCAGGGTTGGCGCGTCACGGTGCGCTGCGCCGATGGGCGCTCGGAAAGTCCGCGTTCGCGCTCGAGCCGCGAGTGCAATTATCGCCGCGAACTCGACATGGAGACTTTGGTGTGGACGCGGGGGCGGGCGTTCCCGCTCTCCCGGCTGGAAAGCCGGCTGCGCTGCCCGCGCTGCGGTTCGCGTCATACGGTGGTGCTGTACCAGCCGCCGCGCGGCGCCGCGGCGGCGCGCTAGGCCGTGAACGCACCCAACGACTGAAATCAACGTCACGGCTGAATCATTGTCTCGATGGCCGGTCGCAATCACGCGGATTGGCTCGCCAATTTCGTCGCCGGACCGGGCCCTATTAACCAATAGAACAACCCTAGGTAATTCTGCCAATGGGCAATTTTCAATATTTTGATATGTTAATGAAACGTTGAGATGCAAGTACATTCAAGTTTTATATGTCGGAGTAACTGTCATGCGTGTCTTTATAATCTTCGCTATACTTTTGGCGGCCACGCCGGTGTACGCGCAAAGCATGGGAACTACTTCTGGCGCCATGGCAGTGATCAATTCGAGCGACCCCGCGAATACGACAAACCGCGTGATCTCGGCGCCGACTGTGGCCGCTCCCGGCCTTACCGCTGCCGGCATAGAAACCTGTCTCGGCTCAGCCTCTGGCGGCCTTTCGGCAATGGGCGGCGGCGTCACTTTCGGCACCACCACGGTCGACGAAGGATGCACTATCCGTCTGCTGGCGCGGCAGCTTTATGCCTTCGGCTTTCAGAAAGCCGCACTAGCACTGATGTGCGAAGACCAGCACGTTGTGGTCGCGATGTACGCGGCCGGCTCACCGTGCCCGCGTCCACTCTTTGCCGCAGCCACTGAGCCTGCTCCGCGTGCTGCCGACAATGAGCCGCGCCCGCTCTCGTTCTTTGCCGCAATCCTTGAGCCCAGTCCGGCTTCCGCCGCGCCGGAGCGGCGCGTGCGAGAAAACGGCATCGACTGATCCGGCCTCAAGCCCGCGCGGACTCCCTCCGACCGGGCTTCGGGACGGGCCAACTTAAGTTCCGTCAGATCAAGCGAAGGAGCACAGTATGAAAGCGTTTTGTTGCGTTGTCGCCGTTGCCGGGCTGCTAATTTCGGCCCCTGCCATGGCTCAGCAAGCTTACGGCACCGGCGGTGGCAACACCAACATCTGGTCTAGTGCGCAGGGGTCGTCCGACTCTTACGGCAATGCCAACGGGTTCGGAACGAGTTCGTCCGGCGCGATGGCGATTGGCGGCGGCCGGGGTTCCCTGGGCGCAGGAGCAGGATCTGTCGGCGGCGGCATCACGTCGGCCATGACCACTTCGTATGCCGGCGCCGCCACATCCGGAAGCGGCTATGTGCAGGTTCAAACCTCCGGCTATGCCGGCGGCACCGTTGCCGGCTTCGCGGGCCACACTCGCTAAAGTGGATCACAAACCGGCTTCGGAACCCGTTTTCCGAGGCTGTGCGCCGCCAGGCGAAGTTCGTCCGTCACGGTATCACCACGACATTGGTAAAGCCGCCGTCGCGAAACAGCGAACCGTCAAGGGCGCGGTTGACCTCGGCAAGCGGCACCCGCACATGCTGAAACACCGACAGGTCGAGAGTGCCGGCCGCCGCCATGGCGGCCAAGGCTTGCCCATCGGCGACGGTGAACCAGTTGCTGCCGATGAATTCGATCTGGGCGTCCATCATCCAGTGCACATCCATCACCGTCTTTTCGCCGACGCCGCCGACATTGATGGCCCTGCCGCCGCGCCGCAGCGCGTAAATGCCATCCATCAAAAACGTCCCCGGCGTGCCCGGGCCGAGACAGTCGATGACCGCGTCGACGCCATGGCCCTCGGTAAAGGAGCGCGCCCATTCGGCGACGGAGCGGTTGTCGTCCTGCGCCAACACCTCGATGCGCGTCGGTGCGAGCGACTGCACGCGCGCCAGACGACCACGGTCGCGGGCGGTGCCGAGGATGCGGGTCACGCCGCGGCCGAGCGCAACCAATGTCGCGCCAAGCCCAAGCGTGCCGGTTAGACCGTTGATCAGGATCGTTTTGCCCGGTCCGGCATTGGCCTTGCGCAACGCGGCATAGGCCGTGCCGATGTAGCCAAATCGCGCAGCCTCTTCAAATGACACGCGTTCCGGCAAGCGCACCAAATTGTGTTGCGGCGCGATCATGTATTCGCACATACCGCCGTAAGCGTAGGCATCGAACTGCCGCTGCGAGTCTGGACCAAATCCGAAATAGCCGCTGAAGGTGTAGTTGGTGCAATTCGTCGGCTCGTCGCCGCGGCACGCCGGACAGGAGCCGCAGAACAATCCCGGATTGACGTAGACGCGATCGCCCTTGCGGAAATTCTGCACCAGGTCGCCGACGACGGCGATTTCGCCGGCGACATCGAGGCCGAAGATCGCCGGCAGCTTCGGCAACGGCAATTCGGGAAACCACGTCTGCCAATGCGTCAACACGTTGATGAGGTTGGGCACGACGCCGCACGCCTTCACGGCGACAAGGACATCGGTGGCCCGCGGTGCCGGCACCGGCACCCGTTCAAGCTTCATCGCCTGACCGGTCGCATGAAGCCGAGCGGCAAGCATTGTGGTCACGTTCGCGCCTCCCCAATTTCGGATGTTTGATTCAAAGCGAGTGGTCGAAATGGATCATCCGGGATTAGATCACGAAAACCCGATATCGGGACGTTATATCGTTCTATACTTGCGGCGGAGGTGGCCAGATGAAGCCGGCTTGCTGGGGCGTTGAGGACCGCACTTTGGCGCTTGCTGTGCACGCCCCGGAGCGAACAATTCGATCCGACTATCGCCGTACGCCACGGGCGCAGTAAAGCGCCTGGCCCGGCGAACGGCTCCAAGCGGGGGAATCATGTTGGGGTATACTCGTAAGCATCTGTTTATCGTTCTGGCCACCGCATTGTGCATCGTAGGTATCGTCTGGCTTGCCTTAGAGCCGATCCGGGAAGTTCTTGAATCTGATGAATCGGATGTGATTCATTGTTGGGCGCTTGATTCGCGATGGAGCGCCCGATGTGGAAGCCTGAACACCGCCAAGCTGCGAACCGCAG
>Ga0181531_10000294_pt1 | contig 35156 bp, 30 predicted proteins | sample PEATcosm2014_Bin_38_FD_119743 | JGI IMG/M metagenome (GOLD analysis project Ga0181531, IMG submission 119743) | Peatland microbial communities from MTU Mesocosm Facility, Houghton, MI, USA - PEATcosm2014_Bin11_10_metaG | ecosystem: Environmental > Terrestrial > Soil > Wetlands > Peat | place...
ACCCGATCGGCAAGGAAATTCGCGTGGATGGCGAGCCCTACACGGTGATTGGCGTGGGCGAGCGCCAGGGCAAGACGCTGGGCGTGAGCCAGGATAACTATGTCGCCGTGCCGATTACCGCCTATCAGCATACCTATGGGACCAACGACAGCGTCACGATTTATGTGAAGGCCGGAGAGGTTGGTCCGCAGCTGGAGCGCGCGAGCGATGAGGCGCGGGTGCTGCTGCGCTCGCGAAGGCATGATGCCGCAGGCGCGGAAGACAGCTTTGAGCTGTCGACGAATGAGACTTTTGTGGGGCTGTGGAAGAGCATCAGCTCGACCTTTTTCTTCGTGGTGATCGGCATTGCTTCGATCTCTCTGGTGGTAGGCGGCGTCGTCATCATGAACATCATGCTGGTTTCCGTCACGGAACGCACCCGCGAAATCGGCATCCGCAAAGCACTGGGAGCAAAACGCCAGGACGTTCTGCTGCAGTTCCTGATCGAATCGGCGACCATGGCGCTGGCCGGGGGAATCTGTGGCGTGATCCTCGGCGTGGGGGTCGCTGAAATTGTGACCACGCTGATCGGCTGGCCCTCATCGGTGGCATTATGGTCGGTGGTGCTGGGCCTGACGGTGGCCACCAGCGTGGGCATTTTCTTTGGTGTTTACCCGGCGCACAAGGCATCTATGCTCGATCCTATCGTTGCACTGCGTGCGGAGTTATAACATATGGCGTTCACCGACACACGCGAATCCGTCCGCATGGCGATGGATACGCTGCGCGCGAATAAGCTGCGTTCCGGCCTGACTATCCTCGGCATCGTGATTGGGGTAGCCACCGTCATCACGATCTCGTCGCTGATTAATGGCGTGAACAACCGGGTTGAATCTTTCGTGAGTTCGCTGGGCACGAATGTTCTGTGGGTTTTCCACATGCCGGTCATCAATGTGCGGCCGACAGCGGAAATGCTGGCCCGCAGACGGCTCACGCTGGATGACCTTGACGCTCTCTCGAAGCTACCTCACGTGGTAGCGGTGAGCGGGGGTATTCAATACGCGAACTGGCAACTCGGAGTGGGCAGCGTAGCGGTGAGTTACAACGGCAAAAAGATTCAGAACACGATTCTGGAGGGCGATACACCCGACGTTGTGAAGACCTACGACATGAATATCATGCAGGGCCGAATATTCAACGCGTCGGATCAGTTCCGCAGCGCCAACGTCGTGGACCTGGGCTACGACGCGGCCGACGATCTGTTCCAGGGGCAGGACCCGATCGGAAAGCAGGTTGTGATCAACGGAGACGTCTTCACGGTGATCGGGGTTCTCGATAAACAGAAACAGCCCTTTGGCACGGGGAAAAACGCTAACGACAACGCCGCTTTCATGCCCCTGAGCACGTTTCACAAGATCCATCCCGAGCTGAAGGATCTGTGGATCAGCGCGAAGTACGACGACGCAAAAAACGCATCGATAGTGGAGGAAGAAATACGGACGCTGTTGCGCGAGCGGCGGCGGGTGCGGGTCGAGAAGGACGACGACTTCTCCATCTTCAGCCCGGATTCGCTTACTCGGCTGTGGGATCAGATCACCGCGGGGCTGGTCATCTTCATGTTTGCGGTATCGAGCGTGGGGTTGCTGGTGGGAGGCGTGGGCGTGATGAACATCATGCTGGTTTCGGTTACCGAGCGGACGCGGGAAATAGGGGTACGCAAGGCGATCGGCGCGACGAAGCGCAATGTTCTGATTCAGTTCACGTTCGAAGCGATGGCTCTGTGCGCGCTGGGCGGCGTGATTGGCATTGCTCTGGGGGCGCTGATCACCCTGGCCATTCGCTATGGCGTCACGTTCCCGGCCAGTATGTCGACTATGTGGACGGTCATAGCCTTTGTGGTTTCCTGCGGCATTGGGCTGGTGTTTGGGATCTATCCGGCGTGGAAGGCGGCGACGCTGGATCCGATTGAGGCGCTCAGGTACGAGTAGCCAGTAGCCGGTAGCCTATATCTATCCGGTAGCGAAAGCGGTCGGCCAGGTGGCGGCTCGGGGAACCCCGTGGCCTGAACTTGCGTAAACTACAAGGGAGACTCCGGACAACGTGTGTTTCTGCGCTGGCCCTCGTCCGCGTCAAGGGAAGACTGTCGAGAATGGGATTTGCCGAAGCAATTCGGGTGGCTCTGCAGTCGCTGTGGGCGAACAAGCTGCGCACCGTGCTGACGGTTATCGGAGTGGTGATCGGCGTGGCATCGGTGATCGCGGTGATCACGCTGGCGAATGGGGCGAAAATGTTTGTGGTCAGGAAGATCGCGAATCACGGATCGGACACGCTGACATTGAGCCGGTTGCCTGCGGTGATCTTTACCGGCGAAGAATATCTGAGAGTGAACAAGCGCAAGGACATCACCTACGACGATTACTTTTATCTTCAGCAAGCGTGTACGCGCTGTCTGATGCTCGGCGCTGAACTTTCCTCGACAGGCAAAGTGGTGAGCGGCAAGCAATCGACTACCGATACGGTCATCAACGGCTGGACGGCCAACATGGCCGAAATATCGGACCTCGATGTTGTGCAGGGCCGGGCGCTCACGCCGATGGACGATGAAATGGGTACGCACGATGCGGTGGTGGGGTACGACATCGTTGACAATCTCCTGCCCAATGTGGACCCGATCGGCCAGGACATCCGCGTAGACGGTGAAATCTATACCATCGTGGGAGTTGGCGAGCGCAAAGGCGAAATTTTCGGACAAAGCGAGGACAACTACGTCGATATGCCGCTGACCACCTATCTGCACACGCACGGTGAGCACCAGAGCGTCAATATATCCGCCAAGGCGGGGATGGTTCCGGGGGCGCTGGACAATGCTATCGACGAAGTGCGGGTGCTGATGCGGTCGCGCCGCCACGACGAGCCGGGCGCCGAAGACAGCTTTTCGATTTCGACGAACGATACGTTCATCAGCCTGTTCAACCAGATCACGGGGATTTTTGCGACAGTGATTGTGGGAATCGCGTCCATCTCGCTGGTGGTGGGGGGGGTGGTCATTATGAACATCATGCTGGTATCGGTGACCGAGCGCACCCGGGAGATTGGGATTCGCAAGGCGCTGGGCGCCAGGCGGCAGGACGTGATGGTGCAATTCCTGATCGAAGCGGCGGCGATGGCGTTGCTGGGTGGCATGTTCGGGGTGCTGGGGGGCATCGGCATCGCGGAGTTCGTTACCCACGTGGTGGGATTTCCATCGTCGGTGGCGCTGTGGTCTGTGCTGCTGGGCTTGTTCGTGGCTACCAGCGTGGGCATTTTTTTTGGGGTTTATCCGGCGCGCAGAGCGGCGATGCTCGATCCTATTGTGGCACTTCGGGCGGAGTTATAGGCGGAGTTATAGATCATGGCACTCAGCGATTCCCGCGAATCGGTAAGCATGGCGCTCGATACGCTGCGCGCCAACAAGCTGCGGTCAGGCCTCACGGTCCTGGGCATCGTGATCGGGGTGGCGACGGTGATCTGCATCTCGTCGCTGATCAACGGAGTGAACAATCGGGTTGCCGATCTCGCCAGCCAGTTCGGCACTAACGTCCTCTGGGTGTTTCGCTGGAACTTCATCGGGATTCGGCCCACGGCCGAGATGCTGGCGCGGAAGCAGTTCACTCTCGACGATGCCCAGGCGGTTGAGAGTCTGCCACACGTAGTGGCCGTCAACGCGGCTCGTCGATTCGCCAACTGGCAGCTGGGCGTCGGTTATGTCGCGGTTCAGTACAAAGATAAAAAGATACAGAACACCCTTCTCATTGGCTGTTCGCCGGCTTTTGCCGTCGTGGACGACATCAAATTCCTGGAAGGGCGTCCCTTTACCGAGGACGAGGAATTTCGGCGGGCCGACGTCACGGTGCTCGGCCGCGACACTGCGGAGAAGCTGTTTGGCACGGAGGATCCCATCGGGAAAGACGTCGTGATTGGCGGTGACGTTTTTACGGTCATTGGAGTTCTCGATAGATACAAAAAGCTCTTTGGCGGAGGGAGCAATCCCGAGGACAACAAGGCGGTCTTCCCCATGAGCACCTTCCACAAGATTCACCCGGAGGTTCTGGACACGATCATCGCCATCAAGTATGACGAACCGAAAAACAAGAAGATGGTGACCGAAGAGGTGCGGACGATGATGCGCGAGCGGCGCCGGGTAAGGGTCGAGAGAGACGACGATTTCGCGATCTTCGGTCCGGACAGCATTCTCGATTTCTGGGCGCAGATTACGGCCGGCCTGGTCATCTTTATGTTTGCGGTATCGAGCGTCGGACTGCTGGTGGGCGGGGTTGGCGTAATGAACATCATGCTGGTGTCGGTCACCGAGCGCACCCGGGAGATCGGAGTGCGTAAAGCAATTGGGGCAACCAAGCGCAACGTCCTTATCCAGTTCACCTTTGAGGCGATAACGCTGTGCGCACTGGGGGGCGTGATGGGCATCGTATTGGGCGCACTTATCACGCTGGGCATCCGCTACGGCATCACCTTCCCCGCGAGCATGTCGAGTATGTGGACGGTGATCGCGTTCGTGGTTTCCTGCGGCATCGGGCTGGTGTTTGGGATTTATCCGGCCTGGAAGGCGGCGACGCTGGATCCGATTGAGGCGCTGAGGTACGAGTGAACGGCTCCTGGCCGGTAGCCGGTTGCCGGTAGCGAGTAACCTTTACGCAGGCGGAGGGAGCTTGGCGAGCAGTCCATGCATCATGGCAGCGATCTCTGCCGCCTCGGCGAGGATCGGGCCGGCTCGCGAAATCGCTGAGTTTCCATTCCGATTCCATGGAATCGGCGGGGAGGGCGAGAATTGCAAGATTACGAAGGACAGGGACGGGCTACTCGCTACCGGCTACGCTACGGGCTACGGGCTACTTTATGCGGTATCATAAAGCTAACCGGCGTTATTTCCCGCCATCAGAACCCCTATGTCCAAGAGCTTCAATCGCACCGTCCTCGCTGTTTCCGTTGTCCTGATCCTTATCGCGCTCCTGGGGGGCTTCGGCCCTGCGGGCGTCAGTGCCAGCCAGAGCGACGGCGCCTATCGGCAGATGGGGGTTTACGAAGAAGTGCTGCACAAGATTCAGACCGACTACGTGACCGACCCGAATATTCAGAACGTGACGACCGGGGCGCTGCATGGGTTGCTCGAATCGCTCGACCCGGATTCCAGTTACCTGACGCAGGCGGAATACTCGAGCTATGTCGAACATCGGCATGAGGGCGTGGCCCAGGTTGGCATGGACGTCTCCAAGCGTTACGGTTACGGCAGCGTTATATCGATCATTCCGGGGAGCCCGGCGGACAAAGCGCATGTCGAGGACGGCGACCTGATCGAAGCGATTGGCGGGCATTCGACGCGCGAGATGTCAGTGGCGATGATTCGGCTGCTGCTGGAGGGCAAGCCGGGCACGACGGTTAGTTTCGAACTGGTTCGGCCCCGCAAATCCGAACCGGATCAGCTAACCCTCACCCGCGCCTCAGTGACCCCGCCATCACTGTTCCAGCAGCAGTACGAGAATTCCAGCATTCTCTACCTGAAGCCGGTGGTGCTCACCAAAGAGCGCGTGGACGAAACGATTGCGCGCCTGCGCGAGATGCCGAAGAGCGGCAACAAAAAGGTGCTGCTCGACCTCCGCGATGTCGCGGAGGGTGATTCGGAAGAGGGCGTTCGGCTTGCCAACGCATTTTTGCAGTCGGGAACTATCGGATCTCTGCAGGGGCAGACTGTCCCGACGCAGACTTTCAATGCAGAGAGCTCGAAGTTTGTGACATCGGCCCCGCTGGTGGTGCTTGTGAACCATGGAACCGCGGGGGCAGCCGAGTTGGTCGCAGCGGCCATCCTTGAAGACAAGCGCGGCGACCTGGTGGGGGATCGGACGTTCGGCGAAGGCGCGGAGCAGAAGACGTTTACGCTGCCCGATGGGTCTGCCCTGATGCTGACGGTCGCCAAGTACGAGTCGCCCTCCGGCAAGAAAATCGAGGATGAAGCGGTAACTCCGAACATCGCGGTGAGCCAGAACCCTGCAGTCCTGGCCGAGGATGAGAGCACACCGCAGGAGCCGCGTCCCGACGAACAGCTCAACAAGGCGCTGGAGATTCTGAAGCAGAAGAACGCTTAATTCGACCTCGTGCAACTGGGTTAATTGCGGATGATTTTGACCGAGGCAAAGCTCTGAGCCTGTTCTGAGCGGAGTCGAAGGGTTGAACCTCATTACTCCATCGGACTGGGACAACGATCCAGAACCGCCGGCTCCCCGGTTGCGCCGCGGCAGCTCCTCTTTTCAGCCTGGGGCGGGACGCAGCAAAATAGCCGGCAGCCTGGCTCTGGCTTTTCTTGTGCTGGTGGCGGCGGTGGCTGGGAGCCTGACCGGACTCACACTGGTCTATTCCGTCGATCTGCCGCAGATCGATGAGCTCGAGCATTATCGGCCGTCGACGACTACGGAACTCTACGACGTTCACGGCCGCAGCTTCGGTTCCTTCGCGCTCGAACGCCGGGTGGTCGTCAACTACAACGAGTTTGCGCCGGTTCTGCGGCAGGCGGTTATTTCCACGGAAGATCGCGACTTTGAGAGCCATGGGGGCGTGAACCTATTGCGCTTCGGGATGGCCGCGTGGCACGATCTGTTTTCGAAGGGCCGGGCGCAGGGCGCATCGACGCTGACGATGCAGCTCGCGCGGAATCTTTTCCTCTCAAACCAGCGAACCGCGTCGCGCAAGCTGGAGGAGATCTTCCTTTCGCTGCAGATCGAGCACTCCTTCACGAAGGAGCAGATTTTTACGCTTTACGCAAACCAGATCTACCTCGGCAGCGGCGTTTATGGATTCGAAGCCGGGGCCGAATATTACTTTTCGAAACACGCCAGCGAACTTACACTGCCTGAGGCCGCGCTGCTGGCTGGTCTCCCCAAGGGCCCGGTGGAATTTTCTCCGCTGCTGAACCCCGACCGGGCGTTCCGCCGCCGCAACATCGTCATCGACTCGATGCTTGAGGACGGCAAGATCACAGCAGCGCAGGCGGAGACGGCGCGTTCGACACCGCTGGGGCTGCATCTGGAGGCTCCGCCCAATTCCGTCGCTCCCTGGTTCGTGGAAGAGGCGCGCCGGGAGCTGGAGCGGCGCTTCGGTACGGAAGAAGTTCACGCGGCCGGCCTGAAGGTTTACACCACGCTCGATCTGGATCTCCAGAACGCGGCGAATCAGGCGGTGCTGGAGGGCCTCGCTGCATACGAACGCCGCCGCGGCTGGCAGGGCCATCTGCTCAATGTGCTTGCCGGCGGCTTGAACGTGGACACTTTCAAGCATCCGGACTGGAATGTGCCGCCCGCTCCCGGAAGCTATGTGCACGCGCTGGTCACTGGCCTCCTGCCTTACCAGGTAAGCGGCCGCATTGGGGATCGCCAGTTCCTGCTCACAGCCGAGGACTGGGCGTGGACCGGCTTCCACACTGCCGATCAGTTCCTCAAACCCGGAGACCTGATCTACATGCGGATCGGCGGTGAGGAGGGCGGGATGCTGCACGGGACTCTCGAAGAAGACACGGGGGTCGAGGGCTCGCTGCTGGCGATGGACAACGCCACCGGAAACGTGCTGGCGCTGGTGGGCGGGCGGGATTTCAATCTTTCGCAATTCGATCGCGCCTTACAGGCGGAGCGGCAGACCGGCTCGTCGTTCAAGCCGTATGTTTACACCGCCGCGGTCGAAGAGGGAGCGACTCCGGAGGAGATTGTCGTCGATCGGCCCGTCTCGTTCGGCAACTATGTGCCGCACAATTACGACGGCAAATTCAAGGGCCGCATCTCGCTGCTGGAAGCCTTTGCCGACTCGCGCAACATTCCTGCGATCGAACTCGCCAATCGCGTAGGGATACGGAAGGTGATTGCCACGGCGCACCGATTCGGCGTCACAACGAACATTCCGGCCTATCTGCCTGTCGCTCTGGGCTCGGCCGAGATCACGCTCGAGCAGCAGGTCGATGCCTATTCGGTTTTTCCCAACGATGGCATTCGCGTGGCGCCTCGGCTGGTTCAACGGGTAGTCAGCGCCGATGGAGTTCCGCTCAATGAAGATACGCCGGACGTACGCGAAGTCGTCAGCCAGAAGACCGCTCGCACGATGATGGTGTTCTTCCGCGGCGTCACCAGCGAAGGAACCGCCGCGAAGCTGGTTGCGCTCCACCATCCGCTGGGGGGAAAAACGGGAACGACGAACGAGTTTACCGACGCCTGGTTCATTGGTTTTTCGCCCTCGATCACCTGCGGGGTGTGGGTCGGCTACGACGACCGCCAGTCCCTGGGCGATAAGCAGACAGGAGCGGCTGTGGCACTGCCTCTGTGGACCACATTCATGCAGACGGCCATTGCCACGACCCCCAACGAAACCTTCCCGGGGGACGCGCAGGCGCCGGGGCGTCCGCAGCTGCAGAAGACCGCGGCGCTGGCCCGATTGCGTTAACGGGCAGGTGAACTCAGGGATTCAAAGAAATCGAATTTCGTTCCGATCTGAGCCTGCGAAAGTAGCGCTGCGCCTGCCGCACATCGCGGAGAATTTGCTCTTTCAGGGCTTCAGGGGAAGGGAAGCGCCGCTCCTGGCGCAGCTGTGCCAGGAAACAAACTTCGATGGGCGTCGCTTCTGCGAGCACAACTGGCGGCGGCCCGTCGAGCAGATGGGATTCAATCGCGAACCCTGCTCCATCGAAGGTCGGGCGGGAGCCTGCGTTTGTCACCGCGTTGAGAACCGGCGCATCGGCTCCTTCGCCGATCCGCAATTGCGTTACATAAACGCCGTCGGGAGGCAGCAACTCGTTGTAGGGCGCAAGGTTGATGGTCGGAGTGGTCAGCTGTTTGCCCACGCCGCGTCCGTGAACGGGGGTCGAAAGGATTGAAAACGGCCTCCCCAGCAGGGCTCGAGCCATGGAGAGCTGGCCCGCAGCGATGCGCCGCCTGACCTCGCTGCTGGAGACCGTAACACCTCTCACCGTCAGAGCGGCGTGCGAAACCACGCCGAAGCCGAGTTCCTCGCCCAGCTTCCTGAGTTCGACAATACCGGCGGCAGCGCCGTGGCCGAAGCGAAACGTATCGCCCTCGTGCACCTCAACGACCCGCAACGCGGCGCAGAGACAACCTTCGGCAAACTCCCGGGCCGACTGCAGGGAAAAGTCGCGAGTGAAGGGAAGGACGACGGTGGCGTCAATGCCGGTCTGCGCCAGCAGGCGCAAACGCTGCGGGATGGGGGTGATCAGCTTCGGCGCCTGCTCCGGTCGCAGCAGGGCCAGCGGATGGGGATCGAAGGTGACGGCGATGGCCTGCGCCCCCAGGGTTTGCGCCCGCTCGCGCACGCGCACAATGATCTGCTGATGCCCGCGATGCACGCCATCAAAATTCCCAATGGCGGCGACGGTGTTTGCCGCCTGCGGGAATTCGGCGATGGATCGGAATATTTGCATGGTTCTACAGTTCGAACGGAATCCGCAGTCCGTCGTACGCGAGGCGCACATTGTGAGGAAACGTTTTTTCCATGGTCTCGTGATCCACCTCATGGGACATGTGGGTAAACCATGCCCGGCGGGGCGCGACACGTTCCACCCAGCGCAGCGACTCGGAGATGTTGGCGTGGCTGGGATGCGGCTGGGGGCGGAGCGCATCGACGATCATAACGTCGAGGCCATCGAGCAGTGGCAGGCTCGATTCCGGAATGCTGCTCATATCTGTCAGGTAAGCGGCGGAGCCAAAGCGGAAGCCGGCCACCTCGATGGTTCCGTGGGTCAAAGGGACGCGCTGGAAGGAAGCTCCGGCGACCTCCGCCGCCTGATTGCCTTCGAGATTCCGCAGTTCCACGCGGGCACGGGTTGGATAGGTGGAGTGTGCTGAAAACGTGTATTCGAAAATTCGCCGGAGAACACCCGCCGTCTCCTGGTCGGCGTACAGGGGCAGGGAACCGGGCTTGTGCTCGAAGCTGAGGGGTCGCAGATCGTCGAGTCCAAGGATGTGGTCGGCGTGAGCGTGCGTGTAGAAAACCGCGTCCACGTGGCGAATGCTTTCCCGCAATGCCTGTTCGCGGAAATCGGGGCCAGTGTCGATCAGGACCGTATGTCCGGCCTCGCCTGTATCCCACATTATGGCGATCGATGGGCGGGTGCGACGATTGCGTGGATCCGGCGAGGTGCAAACGAGGCAGCGGCAGCCGAGTGTGGGCACGCCCATCGAAGTTCCACTGCCAAGAACGATGATTTCAGCTTCCATCCGGCTTGAGGCTTACTTCTTCTTTCCATCAGCAGGACGCTGCGCCGACTGGGCGATCGCATTGGTAATTTCGAGGAACATCATGCGCAGCTCGAAGAGCACATTCTGCAGAGTGGCCTCTTCTTTTTGCGTCAGATTGCCCTTCGTCTTCTCGTGCAGCAGCGCGAGCATGTCAATACTCTGGCGCGCACCAAGAATGTCGACGCGCGGCTTCTGCCCAGGTTCGGTGCCGGCGCCCATGGCGATCATCGCGGAGACGTAAAAGGACTGGACGATGTGTTCAAACGCGACGGTTCCAGTAGCTCCCATCCCGGGGTTCGCCTGGCGGAGCATGTCGTCGAGCTGGCGCGACGACTCCTGGTAGGCCGCACGCTGATCGGCCGTTTCCTGGGCGGAGAACTGGGGCAATTCCGCATCCTCGGCAACCGTTTGGTCCGCGCCAATCTCAGTGCTGGGCGGCGAGGGCATGGTTACCACTTTTTCCGAAGCTGGCGGCGCCGGCGGCTTTTCCTCCGGTTGCCCGGCGTCCGGCGCATCATCTCGCAATGCGCCGTCGAGGGTGAATTTGCGGCGGTCGGTGACAGTAAACGTGGACTGTTTCTCATCCATAAATTGTGGTTCTCCCTTTAAGGATCAACGGCCGGTTCAGGATTTCGCAAAAAGCAGCGCTGCTCCAATCGGCACCGCGATCCCTCCGCCGTAGGTGATTGGCTCGGTCTCACTTTTTTCCAGTGCCTCGACACGGGCGATTCCCAACGCCAGGGTTTTGGATGATTCTGGCAATTCAATGTGGGCAACGCTGGTCAGTTCGCCCACGGCCGCGTCGCCGGCGTACAGTTCGATCTTCTTGCCGGGTCCGAGGCTGGGGGTATCTCCGTGCAGCTGGAACTGACGGAGGGACCGGTGCACAGTAGCGCGCGTGCGGATGCGCTCGACGATTTCCTGGCCGATGTAGCAACCCTTGGTGAAGCTCAGGGCACGCTCGAGGTTGGTTTCCTGGGGCAGGTGCTTGTCACTGAAGTCCAGATCGTACTGCGGTAACCCCTCGAGGACGCGAAGGTCCTCGATTGCGGCTATCCCGCAGGGCGCGGCTCCCGCGGCCTCCAGCGCGCTCCACAAATTCAGAACCTGGTTGGCGGGAACATGAACTTCGAACCTGGGGACGACCGGCCCGTAAGCAGAGACCAGGGTGACATCGATGCCAGCCAGTTGCTGTCCGGGCCGAAAGGTACCGGTCTCCGGGACGGTGCCGCCCAGTTTCTTCAGGATATCCTTCGCACGCGGACCTGCGATTCCGATTGCTGTGGTCGAGCTTTCTAACTCTTCGAGCTTCACATCGTCCATAATGATGTAGCGTCGCAGATGGGTGAGGAGGCGTTCGGACTGGGAGCGGTCGGTTTCCAGCAGCAGAGAATCGTCGTAAGCTGACACGTCGCCATCGCCCTGGATTCGACCCTGGGCGTTCAGAATCAGGGTGTAGCCGGTTTGGCCAAGCGTCATGCTTTTCACGGCCTGGGTGATCATGCCGTTGAGCCAGCGGACACGATCTTTTCCCGAAGCGCGAAGAAAGGTGCGATAACCCAGGTCGAAGATACCGGCTGCGGAGAGCAGGGCTTGCAATTCCGCGACATTGCCGGTGAAGAGGAGCGGCGTCAGCGCACCCCGGTGCAGCCTCAGATTGAGAGCGGGAGATTGGACGGTAAGTTGTGCCGCTAACGGTGTTTCGACGACAGCGGCATCGGGAATCTGGCAGGTCTGGCTCATAGATTGCTCTCAGAAAAAATTATAGTCTGCGTTGGAGGGGAAGGCTCAGCAGGCGGATCACCGGAAAGGGTGAAAAGGACAAGGATGCAAGGAAAAAGCAACGCCTGGCTTGTGGCGATCGCACTGTTGGCGGGGTTGACTGGCGTGGCACAAACAACGCCTGGCAGTCCCACTCAGGTGACGCCGCCGCAAACTCCACCGGCTCAAACGCCGCCGGCGCAAACGCGCCCGCCACAGGCGCAGGCAAAATCCGCGCCCGAAAGCCACATTACTCCGCAGCAGGCGAAGGAGCTGTTCTCCTCGATCGGACCGATTCTGCAGTTCGCGTCGCAGGACACGAAGTTACCTATTAAGCACGAAGTGAAACCGCACCTGACCACGCGTCCGGAGGTGGAAAAGTATCTGAATGAAAAGATGCGGGACGATAAGGACGCGAAGCGCATGGAGCGGTCCGAAATTGTGCTGAAGAAGTTTGGTCTGCTCGACGCCGATTTTCATCTGCAGTCGTTTCTGGTGAAGTTGCTCGACGAGCAGATTGCGGCTTACTACGACAGCAAGACGAAAACGGTGAACCTGCTGGACTGGATTGCGCCGGATACACAGAAACCGGTGCTGGCCCATGAATTGACCCATGCCCTGCAGGATCAGAGGGTCAATCTCGATAAGTGGCAGAACCAGACCAGCGACGATCTGTCGCACAGCTATGCCGACGACAAGAAGCACGTGGCCACCGACGAGGACGATACGGCCAGAGAGGCGGTTCTGGAGGGGCAGGCGATGGCTGTCTTCGTCGACTACAGTTTGGCGCCGGCCCATAAGAGCCTGCGGACTGCGCCCGAACTGATCGAGAATCTTCTGGACGGTATGACCGACGATGGGGATTCGCCAGTCCTTTCGCGCGCGCCGCTGTTGCTGCAGGAGTCTCTTTTGTTCCCGTACAGAGACGGCCTGAAATTCGAAGCCGCGCTGGTCGCCGATTCGTCGAACCCCACCGCCGCGTATGCCGGGGTTCTGGACCGCCCGCCGGCGAGCAGTTACGAAATCATGAATCCGAGCGCCTATGAGCACGAGGCGAAGGTTCCGCTTCTCACGATGCCCGATATTCATGCCGTCATTGATGGGGAATACAGCCCTTACGACATTGGCGTGATGGGCGAGCTGGACGTGCGCATCCTCGCGGAGCTGTTCGGGGGGAACCAGGCTGCCGCTCAGTTGACGCCTGCCTGGGATGGGGGCATTTATTATGCCGCGCAGAAGAAAAATGCGCCGGACAAAGATTCGACTTCGTCCGTGGCACTGCTGTATCTGTCGCAGTGGAAGTCTCCCGACGCTGCTCAGGCGTTCGTTAAGATGTATGCCGACGAGCTGAGCAAGAAATATACCCAGGTGGCGCGGGATAAGTCCGCGGAGACCAGTGAAGACGAGCAGATCTACAAAACGAATGAGGGGACGGTGCTGATTGTGAGCAGCGGCAACGACGTCTTTGCGAGCGAGAGCTTCGATCTTGGAATGGCACGCAAGCTGCAGTTCCTGATGCTCGGCGCTCAGCAGGCGAGCGGGGCGCAGATGGCTTCGGGGCGCACCGCGCCAGCCACCGACCGATTCCGGGACAGGGCCTCCGATCCGGCTGGCGCCATGGTTAACTTCATGGCTGGATGCGGCATGATGAAGGCGGCACTTCCGCACCATTTATACTGATTTCCTGCGTTCATCCAGCGTCACGCATCATCGGAAGCCCTTTGCAATTCGGCTCCGAGCGATGTTGGGCGTGTCCGCCAGGGAGTCGTATTGCAGCAGGCAGAAATCGGCATCATCGGGGGTAGCGGGCTGTATTCCATGCCCGGCCTCACCGGCGTTCATGAAGAGCGCGTCACCACCCCTTTCGGCGAACCCAGCGATGCTGTGGTGCTCGGCGAACTGGAGGGACGTAAGGTTGCCTTCCTGGCGCGGCACGGGCGCGGACATCGCATTCTTCCCTCGGAGCTGAACTTCCGCGCGAACATTTATGCGTTCAAGAAGCTGGGGGTGGAGCGGATAGTTTCCGTGTCGGCAGTCGGGTCGTTGAAGGAAGAGCACAAGCCCGGCGATTTCGTGATTCCCGACCAGTTCATCGACCGGACCATCCACCGCATCTCCACTTTCTTCGGCGATGGCGTCGTTGCTCACGTGGCCTTCGGCGATCCGGTCTGCGCCACGGTGGCCCAGGCGATTACAGGTGCTTGTAGTGCTGAAGGCGTCACCGCCAGAGCGGGCGGGACGTATGTATGCATGGAGGGTCCTCAGTTCTCCACGCGCGCCGAGTCGAATCTTTACCGCAGCTGGGGCGCCGATGTGATTGGCATGACGAACCTGCAGGAGGCGAAACTGGCTCGCGAGGCGGAGATTTGCTATGCGACGGCAGCCATGGTGACGGACTACGATTGCTGGCATGAGGGGCACGAAGACGTGAGCATCGATCAAATCGTCGCAGTGATGAATCAAAACGCGGCGAACGCCTGTCGCGTGGTCAGAGCGGTGGTTGCGGAGATGCCCGGCGAGCGGAAGTGCGGCTGCGGGTCAGCGCTGCAATATGCGATTCTCACGAGTCCCGATGCCATTCCGCCAGCGGCGCGGGAAAGGCTGGACCTTTTGGTTGGAAAGTATCTCAAGCAAAGATAGGAACACGAGGAAGATTTTTCGCATGGCTATTCTTGTGGTCGGTAGTGTGGCATTCGATGCAATTGAAACTCCTTCCGGCCGCCGGGAGCGTTGTCTGGGCGGCGCCGCCACGCATTTCTCGCTGGCGGCGAGCTACTTTACCGACGTTCGCGTGATTGGTGTCGTCGGCGAAGACTTTGGCCCTGGCGAAGAGCGGGTCTTTGCCCGGCGCAGGATCGACATCCGCGGCATCGAGCACGTTCCCGGCAAGAGCTTCTTCTGGAGCGGCTCTTACATGAAGAACCTCAACGAGGCACAGACTCTGAACACCGAGCTGAACGTATTCCAGAGCTTCTCGCCGAAGATTCCCGCTGAATATGAGGACAGCGAATACCTTTTCCTCGCCAACATCGACCCTGTTTTGCAGGAGGAAGTGCGCCGCAAGATGCCGAAGGTGAAGATGGTGTGCGGCGACACGATGAATTACTGGATTAAGGACCATGCCGAGAATCTTGGCCGCGTTCTGAAGGGTCTCGATGCGCTGCTGATCAACGACACGGAAGCGAAGATGCTCGCGAAAGACAACAACCTGGTGGTTGCCGCGGGCAAAGTCCTCGAGATGGGCCCGAAGGCGCTGGTCGTGAAACATGGCGAATACGGCGCGACCGCCTTCTTCTGCGAGCGCTCGTTTCCGGGCGACGCGCAGGCCCGGACCACTCCTTTTCGAGTACCTGCGATGCCGCTGGCTGAAGTGGTCGATCCGACCGGGGCGGGGGATTCCTTCGCTGGAGGCTTCTTCGGCTACATCGCTTCACAACCGGCGCTGACGCCCGCCGTCTTCCGGCGCGCCATGTTTTATGGCAGCGTGATGGGCTCGTTTGCCGTGGAACGCTTTGGCACGGAGCGGCTGCAGCAGTTAGAGCCCAATGAAATTGAGGAACGCTTTGCGCTCTTCCGCCAGCTCTCGCACCTCGACTAAGAAGCTGCGCCTGCGGGAAAGCTCTGCGGAGCTCGAGAGCCGCTCCCTCCGCCACGAGACCATCTTCGCCGCCATGGTCGCGGCACTGTTCTCGGTGCTGGCCTTTGGCTACTGTTTTCCGCGCAACATGCTTCTGCTCTATGGCGACGCGGTGGCGCATCTGCATATTGCTCGCCGCATCATTGACTCGCTGAACCCCGGGATCCGCCAGATCGGCTCGGTGTGGCTGCCGTTTCCGCATCTGCTCATGATGCCGTTTGCCGCGCGCATGGTGTGGTGGCAAAACGGCATCGCCGGCGCTATCCCGTCGATGGCGTGCTACGTCCTCAGTGTCGCCGGGCTGTGGCGGCTGGCGCGTTATTGGCTGCGCCCCGCCGGAGCCGTCGTTGCCGCATTGTTCTTCGCGCTCAACCCGGGCCTGCTCTACATGCAAACCACCGCCATGAACGAGCCCATCTTCCTTTGCCAAATGATATGGGCAGCGCTCTTCCTCATGGCGTACCTGCGTGGCATCAGGGACGGGCTCGCCGGACGCGCTCTCGCTGGCTGCGGGATCGTGCTGTTCACAGCGATTTTTACTCGCTACGACGGGTGGATCTTCGCATCGATTGTGTGGATCATCGCTCTACACGCTTTGTGGCGTTCTCGATCCTGGAAAACGCCGGCGGGCGGCGCATTCGTTCTGCTGACAGCGATGCTGATCACTGCGCCGATCCTCTGGTTGGCCTGGAATGCGCGTCAGTATGGCGACTGGCTCGATTTCATGCGCGGGCCGTATTCCGCGAAGGCGATCGATGCCCGTACCTCCACTCCGGGCGCTCCGCATTACCCCGGCTGGCACAGCATGCGCGTCGCCGCGCTGTATTACCTCAAATCGGCCGAGCTGGGCGCGGTCCCAGTGCGTTGGGCCAATCGCCTGCTGATGCTGGTGATCGCAGGAACGGCCGCGGCGATCCTGCTATGGCGGAAGCAGGAACTCGCTCCATTGCTGCTGCTTTGGATGCCGCTGCCCTTCTACGCATATTCGGTTGCCTGGGGCTCGGTGCCGATTTTCATTCCGCTCTGGTGGCCGCATTCCTGGTACAACACTCGCTACGGTATGGAAATGCTACCCATCTTTGGGTTGTCGCTGGGATTCCTGGTCGCGTGGCTTATGGGCTTGATGGAGAAGCGCTGGCCGCGCGAGGCTTCGCTGATCCTGCTCGCAGCCATGGTTCTGATTATCGTCGACTGCTCCGCCCTCATGCGCTCGACGCCGCTGGTGCTGCGCGAGGCGATTGAGAATTCCCGTACGCGTATCCCTTTTGAGGCAGCTTATGCGCGTGCTCTCGATCAACTGCCGTTCGAGGGCATGATCCTGGTCTGGACCTCGGACCACATCGGTGCGTTTCAACGGGCCGGCATTCCGCTGCATCGCACCATCAACGAGACGGACTACTACCAGTGGACGCCGGCGCTCGAGCATCCGGCCCAGTCCGCGGCTTTCGTTGTCGCTGCCGATCACGATGCGGTCGCGCGGGCGGTCGAAGCCCACCCGCAGGGACTGACGCTTGTGAACATCGTGTGCTCTACTGGTCAACCCTGTGTACGTTTCTATCGTTCAAACCTGTCCACAACGGGTGATAGGATCAGCGGCAAGTGATCCTTACGGCGAGCGCAAACGGCAGCATGCAGACGTTCAGCCGGATCGAGCAGATGCTGCTCACCGGCGGGGCGGCGGGGCGGCTTTTGCTTGCAGCGGCCCTCGGATGCGCCGTCGGCATCGACCGGGAGTATCATCACCGCCCGTCCGGTGTGCGCACCAATGTGCTGATCTGTTTCGGTGCGGCGATGTTCACGTTTCTCTCCGCGGTGATTGCCGGCGATACGAGCTCCAACCGCGGCCAGATCGCTTCGAATATCGTCCAGGGGATCGGCTTTCTGGGCGCCGGTCTCATCCTGCACAATCGCGATCGGGTGAGCGGGCTTACCAGTGCCGCGACGGTATGGGCGGTTGCCTCGATCGGAATGGCCTGCGGGGCCGGTCTTTATTTTCCCGCCATCTTCGCAACGGTTGTTGTACTGGTTGTTTTGGAATTGGTACGCCTATTGGAATACAGCGCCAACCTCAAGCTCTATGACGTCACGTACGAGGTACGCGGTGGCGATGCGGAGAAGATGAGTATGGCCGTGCTTGGCGTGCTGGATCGCGTGAATCGGCGCATGGAAGAGCTGGAAAGTGAGCCGGTGGGCGAGCTGCAGAGGCTTGTCTTTACTGTCTCGGCGAACCGGCGTGTGCATCGGATTCTGCTCGGCGCGCTCAACGCCGCAACCCCTATCGACGAGGTGCATTGCTTTCGCGATGCGGAGGACGAATGATGCGCTTTGCGAAAGCGCACGCCTGCGGCAACGACTTTCTCATCGTCGAGGGCGCTTGCGATCCCGACCTGGCAAAAAAGCTGTGCGAGCGGCATACAGGGGTCGGCGCCGATGGGGTGGAGTTTTTCGAATCCACAGGCGCTATGCAGGGCCGCATACGGCTCGTCAATGCCGATGGCTCCGTGGCCGAGATCTCGGGCAACGGTACCCGCTGCGTTGCTGGGTGGGTCGCTGATCGCCAGAAGGCGTCTTCAGGCGACCTGATAACGCTGGAGACAGACGCCGGCACACGATTGTGCAGCATTGTCGGGGTGGACGGAAATCATTTTCAGATCGCCGCGGGCATGGGCGTCCCGGAGGTCAGCCAAATCCATGTGACCCTTGCAGACAAGACCATGGTGCATGGCATTCATGTCTCGATGGGCAATCCGCACTTCGTCATCGTGGTGCATGACGAGAGTTTTCGCGCGCACAGCCGCGGCTGGCAGGAGCTCGGCCGCGAGATTTGCTTTCATACCCAGTTTCCGAAGCAGATTAACGTCGAGTTTGTCCGCATCATGCGCGCGGATGAAGTCGAGATTCGTATTTTCGAGCGCGGTGTTGGTCCCACTTCGTCTTCGGGAAGCGGAACCTGCGCTTCTGCGGCTGCTGTCCTGTTACATTGCGGCGGTCGATCCCCCCTTACGGTGCGCGCACCCGGCGGCGCGCAGCGCGTCGAATGGGCCGGTCCGGGCGCTGAAATGATCCTGACCGGCCCGGCAGTGCTGATCGCCGAAGGTGAGGTGTTTGTTGACTGATTCACTTACCCGGAAAAAGGTCCTGAAACCTCCCCCGGCGTGGCCGGGAGCGCGCGTGGCCGTGCTTTCGCCGGCCAGCAGCGCAAGTCCGGAGAAGATCAAACATGGTCTGGAAGCGCTGTGGTCGCTCGGCTACGACGCTGTTGCATCGGAGCACGCCCTGGGCAAGCACCCGCCGTATTTTTCCGGAACGCCGGAGGAGCGCCTGGACGATCTCCATCGAGCTTTCGCCGATCCCGAAATCCGGGCGATAATTTGTACCCGGGGCGGTTACGGATCGAACTACATGCTCGAAGGGCTCGATCTCGACCTCATCCGCAGGCATCCGAAGCCATTCTTCGCGTACAGCGATATGACCGCGGTGCAGACATGGTTGCTCGACCAGATCGGGCTTGTCTCCTTTCACGGGCCCATGGTTGCAGCGGACTTCTCCGTTCAGAATGGTGTGCACCTTGAAAGTTTTCGTTCATCGGTGACTACGGGTATGGTCGAGGCGGGAGCGGAGCAGGGCCTGCGGGTTCTTCGGCCCGGTCGCGCGGGCGGAGTCATCTATGGCGGCTGCCTCAGCATTCTAACGGCAGCGCTGGGAACGCGTTATTCGCCGCAAACGGAGGGCAAACTGCTTTTCCTTGAAGATGTGGGCACTAAACCCTACCAGATCGACAGGATGCTGCGGCAGATGATCCTTGCCGGGAAATTCGAAGGTGCGCGTGGCTTCATCTTCGGCGAAATGCTCGATTGCGGCTCGCGGGGCGCTGATCCCGATCTTCTTCAACAGGTGATTCTGCGGCTGCTTGGTCCCCTGGAAGTGCCCATCGCCATCGGACTTCGTTCCGGCCACGTATCGGGAGGCAATGTTACCCTTCCCCTTGGCATTGAGGCGGAACTCAACCTCGAAAGCGATCAACCACTGTTACGTTATCTCGAACCCGCGGTTAATCCCCCCAAACATGCAGGGTAAAAGGCACATCCATCTCATCGGAATCTGCGGAACAGCCATGGCATCGCTGGCCGGCATGCTGCAGCTCAAGGGACATCGGGTCACGGGGTCGGATCAAGCGGCATATCCGCCTATGTCCGATCTGTTGCGCGGGCTTGGCATTCCCATTGCCGAGCCGTTTGCTGAGGCCAACCTTCAGCCGGCGCCCGATCTGGTGATCGTGGGCAACGCGATGTCGCGCGGCAATGTCGAAGTGGAGTACGTTCTCGATCGGCGCATTCCCTTCACTTCTCTGGCGCGCGTGATTCATGACGAGTTCATCGTGACACACGAGAAGGAGGGTCATGAATCGCTGGTGGTTGCGGGAACCCACGGCAAGACGACGACGACCAGTATGCTGGCCTGGATTTATGAAGTTGCCTCGCGACGCCAGCCGGAGCTGTCGCCGTCGTTTCTTATCGGCGGCGTGGCCGAGAACTTTGGAACCAGCTTCCAGCTGCGCGAAGGGCGTCCCTTCATCATCGAAGGCGACGAGTACGACACGGCCTTCTTCGACAAGGGGCCAAAATTCATGCACTACTTTCCGGACGCGCTCATCCTGACGCACGTTGAGTTCGATCACGCGGATATTTACAGCGACCTGGACGCGGTGAAGACGGCGTTCAAGCGGCTGGTGAATCTGGTGCCGCGCCGGGGGCGCATCGTGGCCTTCGACGGCTCCGAGAATGTTTCCGAGTGCGTGAGCCATGCGATGTGTAACGTTGAACGTTACGGATTCGCGCCCAGCTCAACGTGGCAGCTCGCCGATTTTCGCTTTAGGGATGGCGCGAGCAGCTGGCAAGTTCTTCGCGCGGGGCAACCGTGGGGTGAGCTCACCCTGCCCCTAGCTGGCGAGCACAACGCCCTCAATGCCACAGCTGCCGCGGCGCTGGCGGTGGGACAGGGAGTTCCACGCGAGGCGATCGTCGAGGCACTGGCGACCTTTCGCAGTGTCCGGCGTCGTCTCGAAGTGCGCGCCGAGATCGCCGGCATCACCATCATCGACGACTTCGCGCACCACCCGACGGCGATCCGCGAAACACTGCGCGCGTTGCGCTCGGCCTATCCGGGGCGGAGGCTGTGGGCGGTTCTCGAGCCGCGTTCGAACACGCTGCGCCGCAATGTTTTCGAGCGTGAGCTGGTGGAGAGCCTCGCCCTGGCCGACCGCGTCGTTCTGGCCGGCGTCTTTCACTCGGAGAAAATTCCGGAAGCAGAGCGGCTGCATCCGGAAAACGTGGCCGCCGCTCTCCGGGACTCGGGGCGCGACGCCATACTTCTCGCAAATGCCGATGCCATTGTTACAAATCTGGCGCCGCGCCTCGAGTCGGGAGATGTGGTCGCCATCCTTTCGAACGGCGGGTTCGACGGCATCTACGAGAAGCTGCCTGCCGCCCTCGCACAGCGCACGCGACAGGGCTGATCGATGTTGGCGGCGCTCGTTCTATTCTCCACCTGGGTCATACTGGGCATTCCCGTTGCGTTCGTCACCATCCCCTGGGTCATCCTCACCAACAATGTGTTGCCGCTCTACCGCGGGGCGCTCTGGGTGGTTCGCTCGGGGCTGCGATTGGCCGGTATTCGCGTGGAGGCGGACTGGGAGAAGCCCCTCGATCCATCGCGACATTATATTTTCCTCTCCAACCACATCTCGAATCTCGATCCGCCGATTCTCCTTGGGTTGCTCCCGGTGCGCACTGCGGCCTTCCTGAAGCGCTCGCTGATGAAGATTCCGATTCTGGGATGGGGGATGAGACGGGCAAGCTATATTCCCGTCGATCGCGATGGCCGCGTGGAGAGCGCCGCGGAAAGTGTAGAGACGGCAACGCGCGTTCTCGCATCCGGCATTCACGTCCTCTCTTTTGTCGAGGGCACCCGTTCGCCTGACGGGCGACTGCAACCGTTCAAGAAGGGCCCGTTTTATCTGGCGATGGAATCCGGAGCTGACGTCGTACCCGTTTCGATCTTCGGTACAGAAAGCATGATGACGAAGGGCAGCATGAAAATCTACCCCGGGACGGCGCATGTGGTCTTCCACCCGCCGATCCTGCCGCGCAATTATGCTTCGCGCGAAGAGCTGATGGCCGCTGTGCGCGAGGCCATCGCGTCGGGATTGCCGGAGTGGATGTGGGGCTAGCTATTTCACGACCGCGTTATAGCCGTCGGCCAGCAGTTTGGAGCGCATGGCGTTGGCATCGGCGCGCGAAGTGAACGGCCCCAGCTGGATGTGAAGCAGCTGATCCTGCGGCTCTTTGCGGACCGCCGCGCTATAGCCGTGCTTCCTGAGCGCGTCCACCAGAATCTGTGCGTCCTGTGCAACGCGCACCGCCGCGACCTGGACCATGAAGCTCTGCGGCGGCACGATTGCGGCCGCTGATTTGGGCAGCGACGCAACGGGGGGCGTGGCTTGGGTTGACGGAACATTAGCCGGCTGCAGAATGGCCGGGGACGCGGGGACGATTGCGGGAGTGTGAGCTGGGGCGCTAACGGGCTGCAAGCCAGGCTCGGAGGCTGCTGCCGCTGGATCTGCCTGAGCGCTGCCCGCGGGGGGAGTCTCGACCGGGGTGAGGCTCTGTTGCGGGGATGGTTTGTTGAGATGGCTCTCTGTGGGCGCGGGTGTCTCAGTTGCGGTTTGAACTGCGATGCGGGAGCCGCTGCCGCGTCCCACCGAGTAGCCGAGTCCGAAGAAGACACCGCAGATGAGCACCAGGCCAAAGAAGATTCCCAGCAGAGATCGGGTTCCGAGGGCGATCTCCGTATCTGTGCTTACGGCGTGGCCTATCGCGCCGGCGCGGCTGCCTTTGCGAGTTTGCAGTTCCTCTTCGGTGTCAAACAAAAAAGCCATAGAGAGCCTCTCGGGGATGAGAACCCACTATTTCGAATCTGGTGGCGGCGGGGGTGTCTTAGCAGGTAACCCATGCCCCAGCAAAGAGATCAACTCCATCGGGAGGGGAAAGACGATGGTCGTGTTCTTCTCGACCCCGATGTCGGTAAGGGTTTGCAGATATTTTAGCTGCAGGGTGACGGGCTGCTCGGCCAGGAGATTAGCGGCCTCGACGAGCTTCTGAGCGGCCATGAATTCGCCCTCGGCATTGATGATCTTCGACCGCTTCTCGCGCTCGGCTTCAGCCTGGCGGGCCATAGCGCGGAGCATGGTGTCCGGCAGATCGACCTGCTTGACCTCGACGCTGACCACTTTGACGCCCCAGGGTTCGGTTCGCTGGTCGATGATGGTCTGGATGCGCTGATTGAGCGCGTCGCGATGCGAGAGCAGGCCGTCGAGTTCGACCTCGCCGAGCACAGACCGGAGTGTGGTCTGCGCGAACTGGGAGGTCTGGTAAACGTAGTTCGTAACCTCGATGACCGCCTTGCCGGGATCGAGCACGCGCATGGTGATGACTGCATTCACCTTGATGGTGACGTTGTCGCGGGTGATGACGTCCTGGGGCGGGACCTCCATCACTTCCTGGCGCAGCGAAACCCGGACCATCTGATCGAGCGGCCGGAAGACAAGGATGATGCCTGGACCCTTGGGTTGGGGCAATGCGCGGCCCAGGCGAAAAATAACACCCCGCTCATACTCGCGCAAAATCTTGATGGAATTCAGCAGGTAGAGGATGACAATCGCGATAAAGATGAGAACGGGATATTCCATGGCCAGGGCCCCTTACGCCCGCTGCGATTGTATCGCACCGGATGCGGCAAAGCCCGCGCAATATCAGGCTGTAACATGCTCATGTACCGGTTCCACCAGCAGCTTGAGCCCATTGACGCCGCGCACGCGCACGTTCTCACCCGCGGCAATGGGCGCGTCCGATTCCGCTACCCACAGCTCGCCATGCACGATAATCTGCCCGCGAGGGGCCAGCTCCTGCTGCGCGACTCCGACGGCGCCGACCAGGGCTTCCGGACCGACAAGCACTTTGTTGTGACGGGCAATGAGCGCGATGCGCACCAGGAATGTTGTGATCAGGCCGAAGGCCACACCTGTCGCGATGGCCGTGGCGAGTTGGACGCGCATTTCGGGGATGGGTCCAGCCACAAGAGTCAGGGCGCCCAGCACCAGCGCCACCGTCCCCGTTGCGGCCAGGATGCCATGGCTTGGGAACTTTGCCTCCAGCACCATGAGGATCAGCGCGCCAACCATCAGCGCCAGCGATGTGTAGCGCACCGGGAGCAGGTTGAGCGAAAAGAGGGCCAGCAGAACGAGCAGCGTGCCCAGCGCCCCAGGAATAATGGTTCCCGGCGTGTTGAATTCGAGATAAATGAGCAAGGCGCCAGCCAGCAGGATCAAGACGGCGAGATTCGGATCCATCAGACGATCCATGATCTGCTCGCGCACGGTTGGATCGACCGCAACCAGGCTGGAGCCGCGCGTGTGCAGCGTCTGGCTGGTCCCGTTAAAGCGCTTCACCGTGCGTCCGTCAATGGTGTTGAGAAGCGCGCGCTCATCGGGGGAGATCACGTCGATCAAATGAAGGTTCAGCGCCTCCTGGTCGGTATACGATTTGGAATTCTGGACGGCGTCCTGGGCGGCATCGACATTGCGCCCGCGCATCGACACATAGGAGCGCAGGAACGCCAGCGTATCGTTGAGAATCTTCTGCTTCATGGTGTCGTCGATCTTGCCCATCTCGACGACTGGGTGAGCGGCTCCGGCATTGGTTCCTGGCGCCATAGCGGCGACGTCTGCGGCTTCCATCAGGAAAAAGCCTGCTGAACCAGCGCGGCTTCCGGACGGAGCGACGTAGAAAATCACGGGCGACGGAGAAGCGAGGATGTCCCCGACCATGGTCCGCGTGGAATCGAGGAGTCCTCCCGGCGTATTCAGCTCAACGAGAATCGCCTGGGCGTGGAGTTCGGCCGCCATATCGATGCCGCGCTTCAGGTAGTCCGCGCTGATGGGCTGAATGGTGTCATCGAGGTGCAGAACAACCACCTGGGTGCTGGCCTGGCTGCTCTGGGCCGCGACCGTGCACGGGCCCAGCAGGCAGAAGACCAGCAACAAGACCAGTCCCACCAGGAGACCACTGTGCCTGGGCGCTAATCTTCGATCACGGTTCGCGGGTAACCCGGGGTGTCTCAACGCGGGGTGAATGCCGATTCCTGTTCTCATGGGGTCGCCTGTCCTCGCCGCTCCAGCGCCAGCTTCATGCCTTTGGCATTGGCGTTTGCGGGATCTACCTTCAGGGCATCGCCCACATCGCCAGCCGCCGCGCTCAACTGGTTGGCCCCCAGATCGAGCCGTGCCAGCACCAGATATGCGGGCACGTTGGGCGTTAGCCGGATCGATGCATGCGCCTCCTGGCGAGCGGCATCCGCATCGCCATCCCGCTCCCGAACGGCAGCCAGGCCGGCGTGCGCCAGGGCCGACGATGGATCGGCTTCCAGAGCCTCACGATACTCCCGTTCGGCCTCAAGTACCAGCCCGCGCTGGAAGAACTGATCGCCGGCCTTCACCAATTCAGCCGCGCGCTGCTGTGGGGGCATCGTCGCCAGACGCAATTGCTGCACCTGCTCCATTTCGAACGCCGCCTGGCGGAAGCCGGCCTCGCTGTAACCGCGCTTAATGCGCTCGAGGGGCCCCTGCGCGTCAGCGACCGCATGCCCCGGATCGGGGTTCGGTTTCAGCGCGCCCGGATTCTTCAGCTGATCGGCGAAGGCCTGCGCCTCTGTATCCTGCGTGTGCAGGGTGAGCGTCTCGTTCAGTTCCCGCAGCGCGCCTTCGGTGTCGTTCCGGTGTGCGAGAGCGACCGCAAGGTTGAAGTGATAATCCGGATCGCGAGGATCGGCGGTGACCGCCTGCTGGAAGAGCGCGCCCGCGTCCTTGCCGCGCCGGCTGGCCGCCACTCCCTGGTTGTTGACTACCTCGGGGAGAGGCAGGCGCATGCTCACAAATGCGAATGCGTCCTCGGCCTCGCGGTAGTTCCCGGTAAAAAAACAGGCCAAGCCGCGATAGAAATCGGCTTCGAGCGCATTGGGATCATCCTTCGGCAATCGCCCGAGTGTGGCAGCGGCCTGCTCGTATTCCTGATTGCTGAAGAACGCTCGGCCCAGGGCCAGCCAGGCCGCGGCAAAGTCCGGGTCGAGCTTGAGCGCATCGCGCAGGTGCTGGATGCTCTGCGGAGCGTTCCCGGCCACCAGCCCCCGGATGTAATCCTCAAAGGCGTCGGGGTTCAGCTTCTTGTCGGCCGCGACAAAGGTTTGCTCCTCCACTGCGTAGCTGGGGTCGAGTTGCCGCGTGATCTGCCAGGCGACGCTGTCGATCATCCGCAGCAGGCCGTTCGAATCGCCCTGCCGATCGATGGGAGGGCCCACGCGCAATGCAGAGACGTCCAACAATTCCGCATGCGCGGCAATCTGATCCGCTGCCTGGCTTGTGGTTTGACCCGCAGCCTGGCTCTGGGCGATTGTGTAGTGGCCGAAGACAACATAATCGGCATCGAGCGTTTGGGCGATCCGAATCGCCGTGGCCCGAGTAGGCTCAAGGTTCAGCGGCAATCCGAGGTGGTCGAAGGCGTAGAGCCGATCGCCGCGGCTGATCGTGAGAAATCCAGCCGAGTTGAGCCGCCGGTTCAGGACGTCGGGAAACGCCTCGCCCATCCAGTCCAGACTGGCGTTCCCGGTGCGGTTCTCAAAAGGAAGCACGAGAAGCAGGCGACCGTGGACCTCAGCCGGTTCAGACGGTTTGGCCGCGGAAGGTTCCTGAGCACGGACCGCCGCGCACAGGCATGCTGCCCCGGCAACCAGAACAACAAACGCGCGAGATCGACGAAAAGGTTCCTGCACGACATGCCGATTATAAGTCGCGCTGGCTTGCCGCTGTGCTGTTCGGCTACTGGTGCGGGTGGTCGTGATGCGATCGTGCGTGTGCGAATGAGTCAGGCCATCGTGGGTATGCTCGTGCGAGTGCGCGGCGCCCGGAGACGAAGGACGGGGCCAGCCTCGCGGCCATGGCCCCGTCTCGAATGTTTTTGCTGCCGGACCCAGCCTATTTGGATTTCATCAGCGCCTTCGCTCCGTCCAGATGCTTTTCGAGTACTGGCAACGCGGTTTGCGCGTAGGTCTTGACAGCCGGATTCTGCGCGTCTGCAGCTTCCTTTTTATAGATCGCGATGGCTTTGGTGTGTCCGGCGATCATCTCCTGGATGTATTTGTGGTCGAAAGCAGCGCCCTTCAATTTCTGGAACGGATCAATCATCGCCTTGTTATGTTCGGCATCGATGGCGTTCGGCACCGTCAGGCTAGCCTGTTGTGCCGCGCTCGACAACTGGCCGTAATCCTGCGTGTGATCGGTGACGAGCATCTGGCCATAATCTTTCACGCCCTGGGAAGAGGCCACGGATTGGGCCAGCTGCCCAAGGTTTGCCTCCACCATGTCGGTTTCGGCGGCAAAAGCGACAAATTGCTGGTCGCTCATCTTTTGGGCGAAAACAGAAAGAGAGCATAAAGCGAAACAGCAGACGGCGGAAAGAATTCGTTTCATTCGTTATCCTCCAACAGTCCGTTGGATGCGCCGGAGACAATTCATAAACAAATTCATACAGGTCAGGTTGCGCCACATGGCGTGCACACGCCGGGTTCAGGCCAGTTTCCAGGGCTCGCGATACGGGCGCGAAAGCAGTGCGGTGGCTGCCCCATCGTTCGCGATGGTCTCCTTCACCGGATCCCACTCGATTCCGCGCCCCAGCATCATGGAGATCAGCCCGAGGTGGCCGGGGATTGTCGAGTGGTGCGCGGTTTCGACTGGCGTGATCGTCGGCTTCCGCGATTTGACGCTGTCGAGAAAATTCCGCCTGTGTTCCTGCGAGACGTTGAGCTGCACCTTCCGCTCGGAGTCAGGCAGCGACTCATCTTTCACCCATTCCGGATTCGAGGCGTCGAATCCGCTGCGATCGACCCACACCCAGCCGTCTTTACCGATCCACTTCGCGCCCATCGCGATCGCCGGAGAACCGCCGGCAATCGTCATCGTCACGTCGGCGGGGTAGCCGGTGACTTCCTTCCGGTAGAGGCACTCGATGGTGTACTTCGTCGCGGTGTTCCAAACGGCGTTCGCGGGCGGAAAGTCGCCATGCCCTTCCACGACCGAGGGGCCGGTGCGATCGAAGCCGAGGCCCCAGTGGGCGATATCGCCGTGGTGACCAATCCAGTCCAGCAGCTGGCCGCCGCCGGTGTTGTAGTTCCAGCGCCAGTTCTGGTAGACGCGCACCGCGATGTACGGCTCCATCTTCGACGGGCCGATCCAGGTGTCGTAGTCAAAGTCCGCCGGCGGATCGGAGACCGCCAGGTCCCACGCCGGTGTTCCAGGCACGATTTGCGCTGGACTCTCCGGCTTATTCGGCAACGAGGACAGTTTCTCCATCAGCGCCGGCAGGGTTCCGGGAAAGTCATGATGGCCGCCGGGCAGGCCCACTTCAACGTGTGTCACGTCGCCGATCAGCCCGTTGCGCACGATCTCCGCCGCCTTGTGGAAGGAGGGAAGAGAACGCTGCCAGGAACCGGTCTGCCAGATGATGTTGTTCTTCTGGACGGCCTTCACGATGGCCTGCTGCTCGAAGATAGTGCGGGCCAGCGGCTTCTCACCGTAAATGTCCTTCTTCCGGTTGGCGGCCTCTGTCGCGATGATTGCGTGCCAGTGATCGGGAACGGCGATCATTACCGCGTCGATATCGGTGCGCGCCAGCAGCTCGCGATAGTCGTGATAGCCCTTGCAGTCCTGGTTGCCGTAGTGGCTGTTGATGGTGTCGAGCGCGGCCTGCAGATGATTCTTGTCCAGATCGCACGCCGCAACGACCTGGCAGTCGGGCTGAGCCAGAAACGCTTTGGTGTTGGCCGGGCCCATCATGCCCCAGCCGATCACGCCGATGGTAATGCGGTCGGAGGCCGCGGCGCGAGCCCAGCGGCTGCGCGACACAACTGCCGCTGCTGTCGCTGTCTGAAGAAAGCGCCTGCGCGAAAACAAATCCGTGCCAGAAAAAGAACCAGTCATGTCAGCTCCCGGAACCAGGCGATTTCACCTCGCGTCATGAGGCGCCGCAACGGCCCCCGGAAGCATAGCACCGAACATCCATCAGCTACTGGCTACCGGCTTCAGTTCAGTGGCTGCTCCAGGTCTTATCCGGCGCGTTGCACAATGTCTCCAGCGGGCACTCCGAACATTTGGGCTTGCGCGCGATGCAAATCTGGCGGCCGTGGTGGATCATCTCGTGCGAAAAAGCGATCCAATGATTTCTGGGGATGATCCGCATCAGATCCTCTTCCACCTTCTTTGGATCCTCGGCCCGCGTGAGCCCCAGCCGATGGGATAAGCGCAGCACGTGCGTGTCGACAACGATGCCTTCAGCCTTTTTGAAGGCGACGCCCAGCACCACATTGGCGGTCTTGCGTGCTACGCCGGGCAGCGTCAGCAATTCCGGCATTGCTTCAGGGACTTTCCCGCCGAATTCGCTGACGACTCGTTTCGCCGCTCCGGAGATCGACTTCGCCTTGTTGTGATAAAAACCGGTCGACCGAATCTCCTCCTCGATGGCGGGCAGGGAAGCCCCGGCAAAGGCGGCGGGCGTTGGGAATTTACGGAACAGGCTTGGCGTGACCATGTTGACGCGCGCATCTGTGCATTGCGCCGAAAGAATCGTTGCGACCAGCAGCTCCCACGCGTTGCGATGGTGCAGCGCGCACTCGGCGTTTGGATATGCAGCCTGCAAACGCTTCAGCAGCTCTTCGATGCGTTTTGGATCGAGTTCGAGGCCGGCATTCCTGCCCGTTTTCTTCTGGTTTGCGGACGCTTTAACGGGGGAATTCTTCGACCTCCTCCACGGTGCTTTCTTCGCGGCCTTCTTCGCCAGCTTTTTCATGGCCATGGCCGCCATTGTATCGACTCACGGTTGGCGAGCGGGCTGGATCAACGCATCATTTCGGCGCAAGGCGAAACTTCGCCACAATCTCGAGGTATGCCCGCGCCGTCTCCGTCACCATCTCCGGCTTGCCTTCTTCAATCGCTTTCGGATTGACGAGGTCCGTCCCGACCCCCAGCGCGCGCGCACCCGCCTTCAGAAAATCCATTGCCGTTTGCAGGGTTACGCCGCCGGTCGGAATCAGCCGCAGCTCCGGAAACGGCGCCAGCAGAGCCTTCAGATACGGTGGGCCACCGACCGCCGAGCAGGGAAAGATCTTCACGTAGTCCGCGCCTGCACGCCACGCCGTGATCACCTCCGTCGGCGTCAGCGCGCCGGGAATCGAAATCTTGCCCAGTTCTCTTGTTCTCGCCACGACCTCCGGATGAAAGCTCGGGCTCACCACAAACTCCGCGCCGGCATCGATGGTCGCTGCCGCCTGCGCAGCATCGGTTACACTGCCAGACCCCAGCAGCAGCCCGTCTCCATATTCCTTCCTGAGTTCGCGCAGCAGCCCAACGGCGCCCGGCACCGTCATCGTTACTTCGATCACGGTTACGCCGCCCGCGGCGAGCGCTTCCACCAGAGCGTGGGCCTCTACAGCTGATCGAGCGCGCAGCACGGGCATAATCCCGACCCGCTCGATCCACTCTTTGGTTGTCTCTGAGTGCATCCGTTCCCATCCGTAACGTCACATCTACTGAGCTACTGGCTACCTGGCAATTCGCGCCGACTCGCCCTTCATCACGCGTTCCACTTCGGCAAGCGTCGCCATACTGGTGTCGCCAGGAGTCGTCATGGCCAGCGCGCCATGCGCCACACCGCAGCGGAGCGCCCACTCTATAGGCTTGCCCGCGAGCATTCCGTAGATCAGCCCCGACGCGAACGAGTCGCCTCCGCCTACGCGATCCAGAATCTCAATCTCCCGCTGCGGAACCAATACCGTCTTCCCCTCATACAGAGCCATCGCGCCCCAGGCGTTGCGCGTCGCAGTGTGCGCTGTGCGCAACGTTGTCGCGACCAGTTTGATGGAGGGATACGCGGCAACCACGTCCTTCAGCATCCGCTCGTAGCTCGCGACCGGCAGCTCGCCGAAGTCTTCTGCCACGCCCTGCAGCGATATCCCCAGCATTGCCGAAAAGTCTTCTTCGTTGCCGAGCAGGACATCCACCTTGCGGACCAGCTCGCGATTGACTTCCTGCGCTTTCACCTTGCCACCGATGCTCTTCCACAGCGAATCGCGAAAATTCAGGTCATAGGAGATGGGCGTTCCACGCAAACACGCCGCATCCATGGCCGCGACGGCTACAGCGGGCGTCGACTCCGAAAGGGCAGCAAAAATACCGCCGGTATGAAACCATCGCGCACCCTGTTGCTCGCCGAAGATTTCGTCCCAGTCCCACGCCGTCGTGGGCACCTGGGCGATCGCGGTATGACCGCGGTCGGAGCAACCGGCCGCCGCGCGCAACCCGAAGCCCCGCTCAGTGAAGTTCAGCCCATTGCGCACCGTGCGTCCCACGCCGTCATACGGAACCCAGCGGAGCAATGAAGAGTCGACGCCGCCCTGGAGGATCATGTCCTCGATGAGGCGGCCGACGGGGTTATCCGCGAGGGCCGTGGCCACCGCCGTGCGCAACCCGAAGCAACGGCGCAGTCCGCGCGCAACGTTGTATTCGCCGCCGCCCTCCCACGCCTGGAAGTGCCGCGCCGTGTGGATGCGGCCCTCGCCGGGATCGAGCCGCAGCATCACCTCGCCCAGGCTGACTTCATCCCAGCGGGCGGCGCCCTCCCTGAACCGGATCGCATCCATGCGTTCATTTTCTGCGCTGCGGGAGCAGCGCTGTCCCGTTTTGCGAGACGCAGTGGCCGTGAACGAAAGAGCGACTGCAGACGGAGCCTCTGTGCTCTGAGCCCTGTGCTCTGTATCATGGCTCGTTGCGGATCGTGGCGCTTGAGTCCGGCCGCTGGAGTTTGCGCACTATGAAAGTCGGAGTCTTTACCCCGCTGCTCTCGCAGCTGCCGCTGACTGCCGTTCTCGGCAAGCTCACGGCTCTGCACATCGACATTGTCGAGCTGGGTACGGGGAATTACCCCGGCGACGCCCACTGCAAGCTCGCCATGCTCGACGACGCGAAGGCCCTCGATGAATTTCGCAAAGTGCTGGCCGATCATGGCGTTTCGCTCAGTGCGCTCAGCTGCCACGGCAACGCGCTGCATCCAGATGCTGCGCGCGCAGCGCAGCATCGCGATGTCAGCCGCAAGACCGTTCTCCTCGCTGAAAAGCTCGGCGTCCCTGTGGTCGTCGACTTCTCTGGATGCCCCGGCGACTCGCCCGAGGCTAAGGCCCCCAACTGGGTCACCTGCCCCTGGCCCCCGGATTATCTCGATGTTCTGGCATGGCAATGGGAGAAGGTCGTCACGCCTTACTGGACTGAGCACGGTAAGTTTGCCGCCGATCATGGCGTCCGCATCGCCATCGAGATGCATCCCGGCTTCGTGGTCTACTCGCCGGAAACGATGCTCAGGCTGCGTTCCATCGCGGGCCCGTCGGTGGGCGCTAATCTCGACCCCAGCCATCTTTTCTGGCAGAACATCGACCCCATCGCGGCGGTGCGCGTCCTCGGTGAGGCGATCTTTTACGTGCATGCCAAAGATACGCAGCTTTACCCGGCGAATCTGCCGCGCACGGGCGTGCTCGACACCAAGCCCTACTCTGACGAGCGCCATCGCGGCTGGATCTTCCGCACCTGCGGCTACGGACACGGCGCGGAGTGGTGGAAGGAATTTATCTCGACGCTCCGCATGTACGGCTACGACAACGTACTCTCGATCGAGCACGAAGACTCGTTGCTCTCCGCCGAAGAAGGGCTGAGGAAGGCTGCGGCGTTCCTGAACGAGCTTGTTGTGCGGGAGCAGCCGGGCCCCTTGTGGTGGGCATAGGAGTTGAAGCAGAAAATATGACCGGTCGCATCCGTACCGCAGTTTTCGGCTCAGGATTCATGGGGCGCGCGCATCTCGAAGCGCTGCGCCGCGTTGAAAACGTCGATGTGGCCGCCATCGCCGGCCGCAACACCGCCGCTGCAGAGAAGCTGGGCTCATCGTTTGGCGTGCCCACGGCGAGCGCCGAAGCCATCCTGCGCGATCTGTCCATCGACGCGGTCCACATCTGCACGCCCAACTCGCTGCATTTCTCCATGGCGAAAGAAGCGCTCGCCGCCGGCAAGCACGTCCTTTGCGAGAAGCCGCTGGCTGTCAGTGTGGAGGAAGCCCGGGAACTCGTAGACCTTGCCGCCCAAAAGGGATTACGTAACTGCGTCTGTCACAATCTGCGCTACTACCCCATGGTGCAGCAGATGCGCGCGATGCGCGGGGCCGGCGAACTTGGGGAAATTCTCGTGGTCCAGGGCACGTATTCCCAGGACTGGCTGCTCTACGACACCGATTGGAACTGGCGAGTCGACTCCAAAGCTGGCGGACCCTCCCGCTGTATGGCTGACATCGGTTCCCACTGGTTCGACATGGCCGAGCACCTGACCGGCCTGCGCATCAGCGCGCTGTGCGCCGACCTGAACACCGTCCACAAGACCCGCAAGCAACCGAGTGGGCCGATTGAGACCTTCGCCAACAAGTTGGCCACCGCCGCTGACACAGTCGACACGCCCGTCGATACGGAAGACTTCGGCGCGGTGATCTTCCGCATGGGCGATCGCGCCCGCGGCGCGATGACCGCCAGCCAGGTGTCAGCCGGACGCAAGAACCGCCTCGTTATCGAAATTTACGGAACGAAGTCCGGTGTCAGCTGGGATCAGGAGAGGCCCGACGAGCTGTGGATCGGCCATCGCAACAGCGCGAACTGCATCATCGTCAAAGACCCTTCGCTGCTCAAGCCCGCGGCGCGCGACTTTGCCGATTTGCCCGGTGGCCACAGTGAGGGCTACGACGACACTTTCAAGCAGGTGTTTCGCCGTTTCTACGCTTCGATCAGCGATCCCAAGGCTCCGCGGGATTATCCGCAGTTCACCGACGGCCTCCGCCAACTCTTTATCCTTCAGGCGGAGCTCGAGAGCAACCGGACCCGAGCCTGGGTCGATCTGCCGCTCGCTTGATTTCGCAGTTCTGAAAGGAAACGAACCTTTGCTGATCCTCGCCGCCGTTGTCGCGATCTTCGTTTACGGGATGATTGCCGCGATGCTGGGCACCATCCTGCCCGATCTGTCCAGCCGGTTTCAACTGACGCCACGGCAAAATGGGACGATCGCTCTCGCACAGGCGCTGGGGCTGATGGTGGCCTCGCTGGGCGTGGGCCCGCTGCTCGACGATTTCGGTAAGAAAGCGGGCCTGATCCTGGGCCTGGTGGCGATCTTTGTTGCCCTCATCGGACTCCCGCGTTCCGCAGGCTATCGCAGCATCGTCTTTCTGCTTTTTCTCCTTGGGTGCGGCGGCGGGATCGTTGTCACGGGCGCGAACGCCCTGACCAGCGATGTTGGTGAAGCACATCGGGGCATCGCGCTCAACCTCGTCAATATCTTTTTCGGCCTCGGCGGACTCGCCACGCCATTCATCTCTGCGAATCTTTTCCAGCGCAACTGGGTTCGTCTTTGCTACACGGTCGCGGGCCTCACCCTCGTTACCCTCATCATTCAGGTTGCCGCGCACATGCCGCCGCCCACTGGCGCAGGCCGATTCATCTTCTCGGACGCAGGCCCCGTGCTGGGCCGTCCGATCCTTTTTCTGCTGGGATTTCTGTTGTTTCTCTACGTTGGCTGCGAAGTCGGCATCTGGAACTGGCTCGTGCGCCATCTCATCGCGCAGGGAATCCCCGAGTCGCGCGCGCTGAACATACTCTCTCTTGGATTTGCGCTGGGACTGCTCCTCGGACGCGTCGGCGCGTCGCTGGTTCTTATCAGCGCTGCTCCCGTCTACATCACGCTGGCGGCTTCTGTAGCCATGGCTGTTACAACCTTCCTGCTGCTGCGGACGAGCAACCCGACGGTCGCGGCTGTTTTGGTTTTTCTGGCCGGACTATCCATGGCGCCTGTCTTTCCGACGACGCTGGCCATCGTCGGCGATGCCTTTCCACGCATGACCGGAACAGCCATCGGTATCGCGATCACCTGCGGATGGGCGGGGCTCGCGGTCAGTTCGCACATCATTGGCGCCATTGCCGGAGACGATCCGAAGCGCATTCGCCGGGCGCTTCTGGTTATCCCCGCTTCATCGGTCCTGATGATCCTGCTGAACGTGGGCATTCTGGCCTTGGCAGGCTAGAACCTGCCCAACCTCTCAGACAGACCGCAGCCAGTCCGCGTCTGTCTTCATCGCCGCCATCGCCGGCATGTCGGGGAAGGCTTCCTGTTCTACGAAAATGTGGAGTATGCGCGCCTTCTTCGCGGCGGCAAAGATGCTGTTGTAGTCGAGGCTGCCTCGCCCCATCTCTGTCGAGACCGGTTCCATACCGGGCTTCCAGCCTTCCATTTTGAATTCCTTGATATGCAGCATCGAATAGCGATC
>Ga0181531_10000296_pt1 | contig 35079 bp, 25 predicted proteins | sample PEATcosm2014_Bin_38_FD_119743 | JGI IMG/M metagenome (GOLD analysis project Ga0181531, IMG submission 119743) | Peatland microbial communities from MTU Mesocosm Facility, Houghton, MI, USA - PEATcosm2014_Bin11_10_metaG | ecosystem: Environmental > Terrestrial > Soil > Wetlands > Peat | place...
AGCCGCCAAAACCACTCTTTGAGGGATCCGGCGTGGCGAGGTCGAACGACCGATCGCTAGCGCCTTGCCAGTCCCCTGCAAGAAGGAGATTGGCTTACCGCGAAAAGGCCGGTGGCGCGCGCGTGTTCATCAGTCTTCTACAATCTTCCCCATGGAAGTTCTTTACGGCCTGCATCCGGTGGAGGAGGCGCTCAAGGCCGGCAGGCGGCGATTTGACCACGTGCTGGTGGCGCAGGAGCGAAAGGATGAGCGGGTGGAGCGGCTGGTGGCCCTTTGCCGGCAGGCAGGGGTGCGCGTCCGGCAGGAGGGGCGTGAACAACTGACCTTGGTGGCCGGTACCGCTGCTCACCAGGGCGTCGTGGCCATGGTCCGGGCGCAGGAGTTTCTCACCATCGAGGACCTGTTCGAGCCAGACCCGAGAGCGGCAAAGGCCGGCGGCAATGCTGGTTTTGGGCGGCTGCTGCTGGCGCTCGATGGCGTGGAGGACCCGCAAAACCTGGGCGCGCTGCTGCGCGTGGCCGACGGCGCTGGGGTGGACGGTGTGGTGCTGACGGAGAGGCGGTCGGCGCCCCTGAGCCCGGTGGCGATAAAGGCCAGCGCGGGCGCGGCGGAACATCTGCGGATTGCCCGAGTGGTGAACCTGGTGCGGGCACTCGAAGAGTTGAAGCAGCAGAACCTGTGGATTATCGGGCTCGATGAGCGGGGCGACAGCGACTACGACCAGTTTGACCTGACTGGCGATTGCGTGATCGTGCTGGGGCGTGAGGGAGCGGGGCTGCACGAACTGGTCCGGCGCACCTGCGACCACCTGCTGCGGATCCCTATGGCCGGAGGAGTCAGCTCGCTGAACGTATCGGCAGCCGGGGCAGTGGTGCTTTATGAGGCCTTCCGGCAGCGGCGGAATGCGGCCCGACGCGCGCAGGGGGCTGGTGGCCTCGCCGCAGGCGGCGCGTCCAAGCCAAGGAAGCAGAAAGGCTTGGGTTCATGAAGTTGTTTTTTGGCGCCGAGGGAATGCAAGCGGCTGCAAAGACGTTCCCTGATAATAAACAAAAATGCAAGGTCATCAAAACAAGGCGTCACGATGGAGTTCTCGTGAGTCCCACCCATCGGACAAAGACAAAGACGTCCGATGGATGGGGCACAGTTTCATTCCCCGTGGGTCGACAAAGCCGGTGGCGAACTCAGGGGCTAAAGCCCCGCGTTGATTTTGCTGGACTTACGGCACGACTGAAGTCGTGCCCTGACACTTCAGACAACTCCGCCTGCCTTTGTCCCCGGCCTGTAAAGGTGCGCCCATTCAAGGCAAGCAAATCGAATTCGGGCGTGAGGATTCTCGCAACCCTGTTTGTCGTGGCTGCAGCGAGCGTCGGAGTCCTAGCTTGCGCGGGGCAGACGGCTCCTCCGACCCCTGCTCCGCAACCTGCGGCCCAGGCTAACCCGCAGCAGCCAGAACAACCCAGCGGCCATGTCATTTTTTCGCGGTCGACGGACGAGAACGGGGAAACCCAGACTCAAAGCTTGCCGCATACCGGCGAGGCCGCAACGCAAATGGCCGCGGCTCCCTCGGCCGAGGATTCCGAGCGGCAGGCGGTCACTTTTACGGATCTCGATATGGATGTGCGGATGCGCACCGCGGAGCAGCACATCGCGGTGCGGGCGCTGGTCACGGTGCGCAATGACGGGAAGACGCCGCTGGCCCGCATCCCGCTGCAGATCTCGTCATCGCTGAATTGGGAGCGGATTCGCGTCAACGGCAAGGACGCCGCGCTCGAGGTGGCTACGCTCAACTCCGACGCCGACCATACCGGCCAGTTGCACGAGGCGGCGGTGGCGCTTGCAGAGCCGCTGGCGCCGGGGGCCAGCCTGCAGCTAGACACCACCTATTCGGGAGCCATCGGTCTCTCGGCTCAGCGTCTTTTGGCGATCGGGACGCCGGCAGATGTGGCGCTGCACTCGGACTGGGACCAGATCGGAGTCGCTTTTACGGGTCTGCGCGGATTTGGGAATGTGGTCTGGTACCCGGTTGCGAGCGTTCCGGTGATTCTGGGCGACGGGGCGCGGCTTTTCGACGAGATCGGCGAGCACAAGCTGCGGCTTGAGGGAGCGCGCTTCCGGGTGCGACTGACGATCGAATTTCCGCATGGCCAAGCGCCAACCGTGGCGCTGATCAACGGTCATCCGGCGGCGCTGGCCGTCACGGATGGCGAGAGTACGGAGGTTGCTGGGGTGGCCACCGCCGACTCGGGCGAGGGAACGCTTGGATTCGAGGCGCCGAGCCTGTTTGTGGCCGTTCGCACGGCCCACCCCGGCACCAACATGACGGTCTGGACCCTGCCGGGTGACGAAGCAGCGGTGCAGGCGTGGACTACGGCGGCAACCGCGGTTACGCCGTTTCTGCAGGGCTGGCTGGGCCAGCGCCCCCGCGCCCAGCTCGCCCTGCTGGACTTGCCTGACCCGCAAGACGCACCCTTCGAGACGGGGGCGATGCTGGCAACGGCGATCCGCCAGGCTAGTCTGGAACAGTTAGACGGCATCCTGGTTCACACGTTTACCCATGCGTGGATGCAGTCGCCACGCGCCTGGCTCAGCGAAGGAGTGGCGCACTTCATGAGCACGCTGTGGGTGGAAAAGCAGCGCGGCCGCGACCAGGCGCTGGGCACGTTGGAAGGCGGGCGCGCCGCGCTGGCGCTGTCCGAACCGGAGAGCCCGGGCGCGAGCACAGGCCAGCCTTTGGCCGCCGCCATTTCGCCCACTTTCTACCGTACCAAGGCCGCCTATGTGCTGTGGATGCTGCGCGATGTGGCCGGCGACCTGGTCCTCTCCGCCGCACTTCGCGCTTACGATCCGACCGCGGACGTGGCTAGAGAAGCCGGACGCAGTTGGTTAGAAAAGCTGCTCGAAGAGGCCGGAGACCGCCGGGATCTCTCGTGGTTCTTCGCAGATTGGGTGGATGCAGACAAGGGGCTGCCGGACCTGAGCATCGACGGCGTGTTTCAGACCAGCGCGTCGGCGGGCAACTGGCTGGTAACCGTGAATGTGACCAACAGCGGCTACACCCAAGCCGAAGTCCCGGTCACGGTGCGGTCCGACTCGAATTCTGCTACCCAGCGCGTTCTGGTTCCCGCGCGGGGCAAAGCCATCCAGCGCGTTCTCGTTCAAGGCAGGCCGGTCGAGGTCCAGGTCAACGACGGAACTGTTCCTGAGACGCAGGCCAGCGTGCATGTTACCAAGCTGGGCGAACCGGCGGCGAACCCGGCCGGCTCGAGCCAGTCTAACGCGCCGCAACCGTGAGGCGGATCGGCCTGGTACTACAGTTGTATTTCACTCAATTTCAGGAAAACAGGCGAAGACCCGGGCCTTCTATGAGACGGCTGGGCTGTCAAGTTTTTTGTCTTTGCTTTTGCATTTGTTTTTCCCTTATTGGCGCTTTTGTTTTTGCCTTTGCTTTTGCCTTTTCTCGTGAGTTGCATTCATCTCGGGCTTCTATCCGCACTCTGGGTGAACCGGCTATTGGGTTCGGTGCCTGTTGGTGTCCGATGACGATGAAGGGGCGCTGCTATCTAAAGGACGGCCTCTGGGGCCAAGGCCCGGGACGCAGTCGCCGGAACGCGGGATTGGTTATGCACTTTGGCAAAAAGATCCTTTCTTTGTTGTTTGGCAGATTTGGTTAAGCCATGCAGACATTCTTGCTGGCGGTGTTGTTTCGAGATTGCGGAAAGGCCTGCCAGCTGTTGCCGGTTTGCCAGATGCGATGCAGGATGACAGCCAGTTTGCGGGCTACGGCTACAATGGCTCGCTTTTTTCCGCGCTTGCCGCCTGAGGCGGCAAGCTTCAAGCCCCAGCGTCGCAGGTCGGAGTCGGGCCCGAAGCGGCCCAGCACATAGTGTGCGGCTTGCACCAGCAGGCTGCGCAGATAGACGTTTCCGGTTTTCGAGATGCGATGCTGCGGATCCGAATCGCCGGACTGGCTTTGCCGTGGACGCAGGCCGAGGAACGCGCCCGCCTGGCGGCTGTGCTGGACCGCATCCGGGCGGTCAAGCGTGAGCACGTAAGCCGCGGCGATCAGCGGCCCGATGCCGGGAACGGTGCGCAGAACAGGGATCTCCGGATAGCGATTGCTCAGCTGCTCGATGGCACGATCCATCTGCTGGATGCTGGCGTTGAGCGCGACGATCTGGTTCAGCAGCGGGCGCGCCGCATCGGCCAGTGGTGGGGGGATCGAGGCTTCAACGCGCGCTTCAAAACCCTGCGGCGAACATGCTGGCAGTCGTCCGCCGGCACTCTTGACCAAGCCGCGCAACGCGTTGACGATCATGGTTCGGGCACGCACCAGGGTGGAGCGCGCCTGGATCAGGTTCAGGTCCTGTTGACGCTCAGGGCTGCGATGGCGGATGGGAGACAGCAGGCGCGGATCGCAAAAGGCAAAGCGGGCCAGCTTCTCGGCGTCGTTCTTGTCGTTCTTCGATTCACTGGCGGTGATGGCGCGTATCTTGCGTGTGTTAGCCACGACCACCTGGTGGCCCAGTTGCTCAAGCAAGCGACTGATCCAGGGCGAATGCGTTCCGCATTCGAGGGCAAAGCGCATCGCCGGCTCACCCTCGAAGTGGCGCCGCAAGGCTTCCTCAGTAGTCTGAATCCGCCCGGATTCGATGGCGTCGCCATCCTCGTTGAGCATGCAGTAGTGGCTGAACCGGTCTCCCAGATCAAGACCGATAGTGATCTCCGGTTTTTCCATCCGCCCTGTTCCTCTGCTAATCTTCTTCATTGGCTGGTCTCCTTTTGCACCCTGAGTGCGTGCGAACAGATTAATCTGCTTCGCGAGACCAGCCGTCTCATCCCATCTGAAGGCCGCGCAAATTCGCTTCAATTCAGGGGGCTGAAGCCCCCTGCTCCCTCCGGAATCTGAGATTTACAACTGTAGTACATAGGAACGAGAACCAAAGATTACTTAGCCGCCAGCCCTGAAACTGAGCATTTCGAATGCCGTCTATGCTGATGGCCGGGAAGCGGGCATCCAAGCACACTGGAGACCAAAGCGTGAAAAAGCCGGGTAGCGCGACCGATCCCCTGTGGTACAAAGACGCGATCATCTACGAGCTCCACGTGAGAGCCTTTTCCGACTCGAACGGCGACGGGATTGGAGACTTTCCCGGGTTGCTCTCGCGGCTGGACTACCTGCAGGACCTCGGCGCCACCTGCATCTGGCTGCTTCCTTTCTTTCCCTCGCCGTTGCGCGACGACGGCTACGACATTGCCAACTACGTCGAAGTCAACCCGTCCTACGGAACGCTGAGCGATTTCAAGAAGTTTCTGGACGCCGCGCACCAGCGCAACATGCAGGTGCTGATCGAGATGGTGGTGAACCATACCAGCGATCAACACCCCTGGTTCAAGGCCGCCCGGCTGGCGCCGCCCGGCTCACCAATTCGCGAAATGTATGTATGGTCGAAGACAGACCAGCTCTACAAGGACGCCGGCATCATCTTCACCGACACGGAAAAGTCCAACTGGACCTGGGACGAGACGGCGAAGGCGTATTACTGGCATCGCTTCTTTTCTCACCAGCCCGACCTCAACTTCGACAACCCGCTGGTGATGGAAGAGGTTCTGAAAGCCATGCGCTTCTGGCTCGACATGGGTGTCGACGCACTGCGGATGGACGCAATCGCTTACCTGGTAGAACGGGATGGGACATCGTGCGAGAACCTGCCGGAGACTCATCATGTGGTGAAGCGAATCCGCGCCGCCATCGATGCCGAATACACCAACCGTTTCATCCTGGCCGAGGCCAACGAGTCGCCTGCCGATGTCCGTCCCTATTTCGGCGAGGGCGACGAGTGCCACATGTGCTTCCACTTTCCGCTGATGCCGCGGATCTATATGGCGCTACGGCAGGAGGATCGGCTGCCGATTACCGACATCATGGCCCAGACGCCCGCCATCCCGGACAACTGCCAATGGGGACTGTTCCTGCGCAATCACGACGAACTCACGCTTGCCCTGGTCAGCGAAGAGGAGCGCGATTACATGCACATCGCCTACTCGAACGACCCCCGCATGCGCGTCAACGGAGGCATCCGCCGCCGGCTCGCACCCCTGGTGGACAACAACCGCCGCCGCATCGAGTTGTTGAAATCGCTGCTGCTGAGTTTTCCGGGCACGCCCATCCTGTACTACGGCGACGAAATCGGCATGGGCGACAACATCTACCTCGGCGACCGCAACAGCGTACGGACTCCCATGCAGTGGAACTCCGACCGCAACGCCGGATTCTCAAGATCCGATCCTGCGCGGCTGTATCTTCCCGTCGTGATGGATCCCGTGTACGGCTACCAGGTGATCAATGTAGAGGCGCAGCTCAGCGATCAGTCCAGCCTGCTGCACTGGACCCGCAACATGATTGCGTTGCGCAAGCTTTTCCAGGTCTTCGGCCGGGGAACGCTGCATTTCCTGAAGCCGGCAAACCGCAGAATCCTGGCCTACCTTCGCGACCTTGATCGCGGCGACGGATCGCACGAGACCGTTCTCTGCGTGGCCAACCTCAGCCGTTTTGCACAGCCCGTTTCCCTCGACCTTGCCGACCATCAGGGCGCGGAGCCTGTCGAGATGCTGGGCTACGTGCCTTTCCCGACCATCACCGAAGCTCCGTATGTGCTCACGCTGGCTCCGTATTCCTTCCTCTGGCTCGAGCTGCAGCCCCCAAGAGAGAAAGAGGTGGAGCTGCCAGAGCCGCAAGCCAAAGCAGTGGAAGAAGATACGTCGCAGGGGGCGGCCCTCGAAATGCTCGCCAGGGGCTTGTCCGGTCACGTTGCGGGGCTGGAAAACGCGCCGACGCCGACATGGAGCGAGGTGCCTCAATTCGCTCCGACAGCCTCAGTTGCTGCCCGGCGCCTGCTTGGCCGAGAAGGCACTGTGTGAGGTTTTTCGTGAACTCCCCAATCGCCCGGCATGGCTCTTCGCGACGCTAGCCGGCATCCTACCTTTGCAGAAGCGGCTTGCCGAGGTGAGGCTGGTCCGTCGGAGGTGGCTAGAACTTGTTTCACAAATGGGCGACGTGTCACGGCAGTAATCCGCCAAGGGTTGAAACCCCTGTAATCCGGTTTCTTTTCGGCACGACTGAGCAGGCTGCGGAAAAAGGGAGAGTGGAAATCGAATTTCCTGAAAAGCATACCTCCGGGGCTAAAGCCCGCACTGATTCTGTTGGCATTGTGCGGGGGTTGAAACCCCCGCCTCCCTCCGGACAAGAGTTTTTCCGCAAGCTGTGAGGTCGTGACCTGACACAATGCGGATCTACGAAGCACGCTCTCAGAACTTCCACGCGCACTCGTTGGAGTTTCCCGAAATACGATGGCGATAGCAGATCCCATTCCCGACACCACCATCCCCTCCGCGCCGCGCGTCGCCGAACTGTTCGTCCTGGTGGCCGCCATGCCGGCGGAACAGCTCGATGGTGTTCTCTCCAACCTGACCGCTTCGTACCCGGCGGAGAGCCTGCTCATCGCAGTACCGGAGCCGTTAGCGACAAATCTCGATCCGTCTCTCCGGATCGTTGCCGCTCCACCGGGTAACATCTCCTGGACCCTGACAGCCGCTGACTTCGTGAATGCTTACCACTTCGCCGCCCAAAACGAGGCACGCGCCATCCTGATGCTGGGCCCGGAGTCCGGCTCGCTCAGCCCTTCCGCCATTCGCGACCTCGGCAACGCCGTTCTCACCACCCCGGTAGACCTCGCAGTCTCCTGCTACGATCTGCCGCCGCTGGCCGGCCTGGTGAACTCCGCGATCCTCTATCCGCTGACCCGCGCGCTGTTCGCCTCGCGCGTGCGGTTTCCGCTGGCCATCGATCTTGGCCTCTCGATGCGCATGGCGGAGCGTCTCGCCGGCGCCGCCCAGCGGATTACGAAGCTTGACCAGGGAGAGACGCCTCTTTGGCCGATCAACGAGGCCATAGTGGCCGGGTTTTCGATCGAACAGGTCGACGTCGGCCCGCGCGGCCTTCCGCAGCCTGCAGGGCTCGATCTCAACACTGTCCTCCCCCTGGTCACCGGAGCACTGTTTTCCGATATCGATGCCAAGGCAGGCTTCTGGCAGCGGTCCCGCCAGCTGCCTCCCGCATTCAGTCCAATGCCCAAACCGCAAGCGCACTCAACCGATGGGGCGACGGATATTGCCCCGATGCTTCAGGCCTTTCAGCTTGCGTACACCAACCTGCAGGAGATCTGGTCGCTGGTGCTGCCGCCGAATTCGCTGCTTGGGCTCAAGCGGATCTCGGAGACCGACGCCGCGGCATTCCGCATGCCCGACAACCTTTGGGCTCGCATTGTCTTCGATTTTCTGCTCGCCTACCGTCTGCGCACCATCAACCGCGGACACCTGCTTGGCGCGCTGATCCCGCTGTACCTGGCATGGGTCGCAAGCCATATCAACATCACCGCCTCCGGCACCAGCTCCGAATGCCATGTCGAGGCAGTCGCCGCCGCTTTCGAAGCGGACAAGGCTTACCTGGTGTCGCGTTGGCGATGGCCGGACCGGTTCAATCCATAAGGGACCCGCGCATCCAACGGAGCTCCCGTTTGACGCGAGAGATTCGATTCAAGGAGTGAGTCTTATGCAAATCATTCTTGCCACGATGCTCCAGCCAGACGTAAACCAGGCTCTGCAGCCCGCGAATGGCGGCAATCCTTCGATCTGGCGCCACATGTCCGACGCGCTCCATCAGTCACTCGACCGCGTTCTCTCGCTGCTGATATCGATCCTGCCCGGCATTTTGGCCTTCATTGTTGCGCTGACTGTGCTTACCTTGATTGGCATGGCTCTTTCCGCGCTGCTGCGGCGAGGCCTCACCGCGCTCAAGTTTGACGATCGCCTGGCGCGCAGCAGCGGCAACATCGACTGGGCGCCAACCACATCCCCGACGGCGCTGATTGCCCGCGCCTCCTTTTGGGTCTGTATCCTGCTGGGGCTTATCATCGGCGTCTCGGCTTTCGACGCCTCCTACGCAACGGCCGAAACGCAACCAAGCACACTGTTGCCCTACCTTACCAACATTGTGGGTGCAGTCTTCCTGCTCATCGCCGGGACTCTCATTGCGCGTTTCCTGGCGCGTTCGGTCCTGATTGGAGCGGTCAATGCGCGACTGCAGTACGCGCGGTTCCTGGCACTGGGGATCAAGTGGCTGGTGCTGGTGCTTACCGCAGCCATGGTCCTGGACCACCTGCAACTGGGCGGCAACGTCGTCGAGCTGGCCTTCGGCATTCTCTTCGGCGGCATCGTTCTCACTCTCGCTCTTGCCGTGGGCCTGGGCTCGCGGGACCTCGTGAGCCGTTCTCTCGAGAGTCACGCCGATCGCTCCGGGGAGCGCGGCATTGCAACTCCGTCCACACCAACCACGGGCCCTGGCGAATCCATTCGGCATTTTTAAGAGCCGTGCAAAAGGGCGCGCTGCTGGATGCACTCTGGGCCACTGAAATGCGGCGGTTGTAAACAGGCTTAATCGCATCGATCGGCGAATGGACTGTTTCAAATTGCACAGGGAAACAAGAAAAAGTTTGTTTAATAGAGAACAGGGAGGGGTGACATGCAATTCTTTCGCATGCGGTTGATTCTTGCGCTGGTGGTGGGAATCACGCTGGTTTCGGTTGCCTCGACCTACTTTGAGGTGTTGGCCCACAAGCATGCGCTGCGCCAGGAACTGGAGCGCAGGACCGCTTGGCTGAGCACGAGCTTGAAAGCGGAGATGGAGATCGCGGTGGCCGGGGGCCAGACCGATGCGATTGCAGAGGCAACGGCGCGGCTGCGATCGCAGGACGAGGCGCTAGGGCTGGCCGTCTATGACACGCAGGGCGGTCTGGTGGCCGAGGCGGGTCCTGAGGGGCTGTTCAGAGAATTGCCGCGTGGCCCGTTGGACAAGGTCATTCAGCGGGGTGTCGACTCGGCTGTCTTTGGGCACAACGACGAACAGCAGTGGCTGGAGGAAGCCGTCCCGCTGTATAACGGCGGGCGCATGGTTGGAGCGCTGGTGATTCTGGAGGATGCCCGATCCATTCGAGCCGAGGGCGTGGAGGTGTGGCGGCGGAGTTTCTGGCGGATTGCCGCTTTTGTGCTGCTGATCGTGGGCGTGACGCTGCTGATGGTCCGCTGGTTCCTGATGCGGCCGATGATGCGGGTCGCGGATCGGCTGCGGCGGTTGCGCACAGGCCACGCAGCCAACGCCGCGGACGAAAGTATCGCAGAGCTCGGTTTCTTTACCCCGCTGGCTCGCGAAGTGGAGACAATGGCCGAGAGCCTGATGGAAGCGCGGGCCGCCGCCCGCACAGAAGCCCGGCTGCGCGATGCCGGGGAGCACGATTGGACCGCGGAACGGCTGGCCGTGCATGTGCGGGAGCGATTTGGATCGAGCCGGATCTTTGTGTTGTCGAATCGCGAGCCCTATATGCATGTGCGCCAGGGGCGGGAGACGGTGTGCGTGGTTCCACCCAGCGGGCTGGTGACGGCGATCGAGCCGGTGCTGCGGGCTTGTGACGGCGTGTGGGTGGCGCACGGCAGCGGCAGCGAGGATGCGCTGGCCGTTGACAAGTTCGACCGGCTGCGCGTGCCGCCCGACGATCCTCGCTACACCCTGCGCCGGGTTTGGCTTTCGAGCGAGGAGGAGTCAGGCTACTACGACGGCTTTGCCAACGAGGGGCTGTGGCCTCTGTGCCATATCGCGCACACCCGGCCCATCTTTCGCGCTTCGGACTGGGATTGCTACCAGAGTGTGAATGAGAAGTTTGCCGCCGCGCTGCTGGAAGAGATGGAGTCGAGCGCCAACCCCATCGTCTTTGTGCAGGACTACCACTTTGCGCTGGTGCCCCGGCTCGTGAAGGCTGCGCGTCCGGATGCGCGGGTGGCCATCTTCTGGCACATTCCGTGGCCCAATCCAGAGGCATTCGGAATCTGTCCTTGGCAGGCGGAACTTCTGGACGGGTTGCTGGGCGCGGACCTTATCGGATTTCACATCCCGCTGCACTGCAATAACTTCCTTTCCACCGTGGACCGCGTGCTGGAGTCGCGCACCGACCGCGAACATATGACGGCCCGCCGGAATGGGCACACGAGCACGGTGCGCCCTTATCCGGTGAGCGTGGCCCTGGACAGTTCTACGCCGGAGCGGATGGCGCTGAGAACCTCGCGAGATGAGTTGCTGAAGGAGTTTGGCCTGCGCTGCGAGAACCTGATCATGGGCGTCGACCGCCTGGACTACACCAAGGGAATCGTGGAGCGGCTGGTGGCGATCGAGCACCTGCTCGAGGAGCATCCATGGTACGTGGAGCGGCTGACCATGGTTCAGATTGCCGCGCCGAGCCGCACGCGGATTCCCAGCTATATGAATCTGCGCCGCCGCGTGCAGGAGACCGTGGAGCGCATTAACCAGCGCTACCAGACGCCGCGTTGGAAGCCCGTGCTGCTGATCGAGCGGCAGTGCAGCCACGAGGAGGTAGAGCGCTGGTACCGCGCGGCGGAGGTGTGCCTGGTGACTTCACTGCACGATGGGATGAACCTGGTGGCCAAGGAGTACGTGGCCGCGCGCGACGATGAGGACGGCGTGCTGGTGCTGAGCAAGTTCACCGGCGCGGCTACCGAACTGGGCGACGCGCTGCTGGTGAATCCCTACGATATTGAGGGAGTCGCCGAGGCCATCCATCAGGGCCTGGAGATGGACCGGAGCGAGCGGCGCATGAGGATGCAGCGGATGCGCCGCCATGTGATGGAACACAACGTCTATCGCTGGGCGGCCAGCATACTGGGCGATCTGCGCGACTTGCGCATGGAGAGCCCGGAGGCAGGAGCCTTGAGCAACGTCCCGCCGGCGACTGTTACCCCTACCCGACTGGTGCAACGGAAGCAAGCGTAAAGGGCGCGCATTCGATAAAGGCAAAAGCGGCGGATGAGCCGATGAAGCTTATCGGCGCCTTTGCGGGCGAAGAAAAATCCGTCTTCCCTGCTTCACTTTGCAATAAATCTCAAGCTGCAGAAGTCAGATGAGGATGCTGCGCGATCCCGACGAATTTTTGGTCGCGATGGTCGTAGTGGTTTTGCTTGACCGCATACATTTTCCTGTCGGCTTCGGCCAGAAGCTGTTCGCTGTCCGACCCATCCTGCGGAAAGAATGCAGCCCCAAGGCTCAGAGACAACAGGTCCTTGCCGCACACCTCACGACCGGCCTCTTGTGCCAGGGCGCTGAGCAGGACGGTTCTTTCGACGACCGATTTGGGCGTCATGTTGGGCGCGACGATGACAAACTCGTCTCCGCCCATGCGTGCCGCGTAATCGTACTCGCGGCACACTTCGCGCATTAATTTGGCGAAGAGCTTTAGGACCTTGTCTCCTGCCAGGTGGCCATATCGATCGTTGATCTTTTTGAAGCCGTCCAGGTCGCACACCATCACCGCGACACTGGCATCTTCGCGTTTGCACCGCGCCAGCTCCTGGTCCAGGTGGATGGACAAAGCCCGCGCATTGGGCAGCCCGGTCAGGAAATCGTTGGTTGCCGACTTCTCCGCCTGACGGTATTTCAGCGCATTCTCGATGAAATGGGCAACCTTGGAAGTAATGACCTGCAACACGCGGAGATGGTCGCTCGTAAACGCATCTTCCTCGGCGCGGTATAGGGTCAATACGCCGACCAGACCGTTGACACCCTCCAAGGGAACGGCAAGGGCGGAGCGTAGTTCGGTGGCCCGTTTGCGGTCACTCACAAACCCGGGATCGACCTCGGGGTTTCCATTCACGATGGGTATCGAGTTTTGCGCGACCCAGCCGCAAAGGCCCGCCCCGACCGGAATCTTGAGCGACGACAGAAGCCGGAAATTGTCTCCGCTGACGAACTCGGGCACCAGAAGATCGTCCTTTTGGATGAAGGCGACGATTGAATCGTAAGGGACAAGTTTGCGGAGCCGCATGGCAACCAAGGAGAGCGTCTCGTCCAGGCTGAGTGAGCTTCCCAGGTCCTGGCTCAGTTCAAAGAGGGTATGCGCTTCCTGGCGGGCAGATGCGATGGAAGAAAGGAAATCCGTTTGGCTGAGTTTGCGGTGGTTCAGGTCGACTTCAAACCCGGCGGCTGGCCTTTCGCCTCGTTCCACCTTGTAGCTGAAGCTGAGTGAGTCCTTCTGCGCCTCGACCAATCCGCTCACCGCATAGCTCTCCAGCTCAATGTAGCGGCGCTGAAGAATCTCAACTATTCTCGGGTCATAGGATAGCCCGGACTCCTGAGCAACCAGCTTCATCGCTTGATCCATAGGCAGAGCATTGCGATACTGGCGATCCGAGGCTACCGCATCCAGGCAATCCACCGCCGCCAGGATCCTTGCGCCAATGGGAATTTCCTCACCCTTGAGCCCGTCCGGATAGCCTTTGCCGTTCCATTTTTCGTGATGTGCCCTGACGATCGGGGCGACAGGATAGGGGAAGGCGACTCTTTCGAGGATATCCGCGCCGACCATGGGATGAATCTTCATCTTCTCGAACTCTTCCGGAGTGAGGCGGCCGGGCTTATTGATGATGTGATCGGGTACAGCCAGCTTTCCGATGTCATGAAGGAGTGCCGCGGCGCGAAGAGCATCCAGGTCTTGCTCGCTCAGCCCGAGTTCCTTGCCAATCTCAATGGCATAGATGCGCACACGATGCAGATGTTGATGGGTGGTGTGATCCTTGGCGTCAATGGCGAGAGCCAGGCCCTCGATGGTCCGCAGATGGAGCGCGCAGACCTCTTCCACATGGCGCTTTTCGGCCGCCACCTGGAGCTCTTCAATCTCGATACGCTTCTTTTGATCGTCCAGCCGGCCCAGGTAGAGTTGAAAGGACCGGTGAATCCCGTACATGATGGGCAGGATCAGAAGCGCGCTCTGCCAGCCGACATAGTGGTTGCAGACGTTAATAAGGCCCACGACGGCAGCGCCGGCCAGGTTGTAGGGAAGCGTCCAGAATTGGGTCTCGTGCCAAAGCCCGCGCAGCGGGCGTTTCTCGACCAGCCCAATCACGGTCGAGAGAGTCCAGTTGTTGCTCAAAAAGTAGGTTAGGGCTGCCACCAGCAATAGCAGAGGCAAGCTGCTCCCGAGAATCCCTGCCGACAAGCGACAGGCGAGGTAAGTCAGTCCAATGGAGTTGGAGGTCAAGCTAAAGACATTGAAGAGCACCTTGGCCGGCTCGGGCCTCTGCGAAGTCTTCCACAGGCTCTGCACCAACGCCGATGCGCAACCGATGACCAGCGTCTCCGCGAGCGAGAGTTCCACAACGCCGAGAAGGACGAAAAGGAAGTTGACCGACATGGTACTCTCCATGCCGGGCAACCTCACCTTCATCGTGGAGGCCAGGATCGCGATCAAGAGGTAACACCCAAACTTCAACAGATCGTTCGAGTGCCAGTGCAGGCAGGCCATGCCAAGCACCGCGGCCCCAAAAGCTACAGTAACGACGATAAATATCCTTGCTCGAAGTGGCATCGAAATCTCCATCGGTGCAAAGCTTGCGTGCAAACTCAAATTTGATTGGGCGCTTGACTTCAATCGTATTCAATTCATCCAATGCGATGCGCCGACCAAGGGTTACGAAGGGAACGGCCAGTTGGCCCCGCTGGGTATTTGCCCGGCCGTTGTTTTGGTCGAGCAAATACCACCGGAGCTCTATCCGCGTCCGAGGTTACATCCTGGTGCCCCAGAGCACGCTGTAGGCGTCGACTTGAGCTGTGGTGCCGGTACCCCAGAGGACACCTGCGGCTTGGGTCATCGAGAAGCTTGTACCCCAGAGGACACCGTCGGCAGATGTCGAGCCAGTACCCCAGAGGACGCCTGTGCCCCATAGAACACCATCGCCAACGAGAGATCCGGTGCCCCACAGGACGCCGTCGGCAGATGTCGAGTCAGTACCCCAGAGGACGCCAGTGCCCCAGAGAACGCCAGTGCCCCACAAGACCCCATTGCTGCCCAGCACAGAGGAGCCGTTGGCCACTAACACGACGTTTCCGTTCGCGTCAACGGCCGCGCTCGGCGACATTGCGCTACCCACCGTGGCGGGCGCCAGGTCGGTGTTGGCCAAAGCCGCCTCGATGTCGAGGTAACCTGCGCCCACCGTAAAGACGTCGGCCTGCTCGCTAAAGGTTTGGCCCGTGGTCGGATCCGTAATGGTACTGGCTTGCACGAGATTCTTGAAGGCGGTCTTCATGAGGCGCGCTTTGATCTGATCGGGAGTCAAGGCTGGATTCTGTTGCAGCATCAGAGCCACAGCCCCACTGACCATGGGCGTAGCCATACTCGTCCCGCTCAGCATGAAGTAGGAGTCGGAAGCGGTATTGTTGCCGTTCTTCTGGTAGAGAGACGTGGGTATCACATTGGCGGGGGCCTCCTGAAGCAGGGTCTCCGCCGGAGTGTAAAGCGAAACGATCAGGTTGCCCGGAGCCACGAGGTCGGGCTTCACCACCTGGTCAAAGATAGACGGGCCCTTGGAACTGTAGCTCGCGATCACATCGTCGGTGCGATCCGCAGTACCCATGGTATTCATCGCGCCCACGGTGATCACATAGGGGTCGTTGCCGGGAGCGGTGATGGTGCCATAACCATTTGTGCCGGCGGCGTCGTCGCGACCGTAGTTGCCCGCTGCCACCACGACGGTAATGCCGGCTTGCCATGCCTGTTCAACTGCCTGGCAAAGCGGATCTAGCGTATAGCTTTCCCATACCGGCCTTCCCAGGGAAAGGCTGATGACGCGGATGTTGTAGGTGCTCTGCAACTGGATGGCCTGCTGGATGGCCGCAATCACCTCACTATCTGTGCCCGATCCATTCTTGTCGAGCACGCGAAAGTTGATCAGGTTTGCGTTTTGGGCAATTCCGAGGAACGTGTAGAGATAATTCGATCCATTCGATTTGGCGCCGCTTCCAGCAATGATGCCGGCGACATGACTGCCGTGGCCGTACTGGTCATTGGCGCTGCCCGAGCCGGTGAAGTCCTGGCTGAAGACAACATTGCTGTTGCCGTTCTTCTTGTTGCCGTGCAAGTCGGAGATGTCTGCGACGCCGCTGTCGATGACAGCCACGCCGATGCCGGTGCCGTCCAGGCCCAACGCCGTGGCGGCCGAAGTGTTGATGGTCTCGTTGTGGTAGTCGAGGACCGGAGCCGGTGAACCCGTGCTCGAGCTGTGGAGCGGACGATCGGGCGAGATATAGACGACTTCAGGATCGTTCGCCAGATCCTCCAGCGCCGATGCAGACATTCTGTAGGCGGCGCCCCTGAAGCGGCCTAGCGACCGATTGAGCGTCCCACCTCGGTCCGAGACCTTCTTGTGGTGTCTTGCGGTCGGCACCTGGGTGAACTGCACAATCACGTCGACCTGGTCGGAGGCCTTCTTTTCCTCGAGGTCTCGTGACATTCTGTGTGGACCCGCGAAGGCCAGGCCGGCGCTCAGGATCATCGCGCACAGGGTCAGGATGGTTCTTCCCCACATGGCGCTCCTGGTTTTCTTACGATTCATCGTTCTCTCCTTGTGCGCCACATTGAAGTGTCCGGGGTTTCCCGTTTTTGGCGCTGCCCTATGGAGTGGTTTTCGGAGCAACAGAGGGTCCCTGTATGGCACGAAGGTGGGAGATTAGATATCTTTAATGGAATTCAGGGGTGGTTTTCTCTTTGATTTGTGGGAAGAGTGTTCTGAAATAAGACAGTCTTGCCGGCTCGGTGATCTGAGTGTTCTCTGGCGGGATGTTTTAGGGAGACGCGGGAAGGATCAATCCTGTGTCCAGCACTTGCCGAATGCCATCTAAATGCGTGGTGAATTGGGAGAACAGGACTCGCGACGGTACGGCGATGGTCACGGCCAGGCTCATGACGCCTCCGTGAAGTTGGTGACAGCGGAGCGTGCTCGTTCAGGAGAAGTCCCGGCCGCACCCCAACACCTGGCCAAGGCGGCGCCCACATGCGTCATCGAGATCATAAGCATCCCTCGAATTGGCATTGGCTTTCATCCTTCGCTTCGTGTTGTTGCGCCGGGTCTCCATGGGTCATTCGCTCGGGCAGACTCTGTTTCGTCTGAGATCCGCTTTGCGCTGTCATTCTCTCTTTCGTCAAAAGCACTTATCTTCTAGAAACTGTGCCAACAAGAGACAGTAGAATGTACGGATCGGAAACAATCGTGGGAGTGAGGGTGGATGAAGATTTGCGCGGTTCGAAATGGAAAGGGAGCCTGGCGATGATGCAAAGGTCTTTCGCAGTTCACGTGTTTGGAGCCGGCCTGGTTCTTGCCGCGGCTATTGCGCCCGCCCAGTCCCCCAGCCAGCGGCTGGAACTGGACCGCAAGGGGGAGACCATCGTCCTTGAGCCCTACGCACCCAATATTCTGCGCGTGACGCTCAGCCTGAAGAGGGAATCGGCGCTGGCTGGGCCGGGGTATGGCCTGGTGGCCGCGCCGGAGGCTGCGGGATGGAACGCGAGCCAGACGGCGCAGGCCGACGTTTACAGCTCTGGCCGGATTGTGGCCACCGTGGACCGCGACCCGGCCGTCGCGAAGCCGCAACTTCAAACGCAGATGGACATTCACAAATACTTCAACGGGTCCGCGCCGGATACGCACATCGCGCTGCGCACGCCGGAGGGCAAAATGCTGGTGGAGATGACCGGCTGGTCCCAGTCGACGCCCAACCACAAGGACGGCACGGCCGACGTGGCCAGGGACCGGCGGCCCACGGACCCGGAGTTCTATGTGGTCGGAGCTACCTTTGCGTCGCCGGACGACGAGCACTACTACGGGCTGGGCCAGAACCACGAGGGATTTCTCGATCATCGCGGGCATCCGGTGCGTTGCTGGGCGGACTACACGGCTCCGGCCGCACCCAGCTTTTGCGTGCCGTTTCTGGTGACCAACAAAGGCTACGGGCTTTTGTGGGACAACCCATCGAAGACCACCATTGAAGCCGGCTTTAACGAACGCACGCGCTGGACGTCGGAGGTCGGCGACCGGGTTTCATTCTTTGTGATTGCCGGGGCTACGGCGGACGAGATCTACGCCGGCTACCGGCTGCTGACCGGACCAACACACATGCTGCCCAAGGCCGCCTACGGTTACATCCAGTGCAAGCAGCGGTATGCAAGCCAGAAGGAAGTGCTGGACGTTGCAGAGGGTTACCGCGATCGCCATTTGCCGGCTGACGTGATGGTGGTGGACTGGTTCTACTACACCAAGATGGGCCAGTTCGATTTCGAACCCAAGGCGTGGCCCGATCCCGCCGCCATGAACAAGCGGCTGCACGAGCTGGGCTTCGAATCAATGATCAGCGTGTGGCCGCGCTTTGTGCCGGAGGACCGCTACTACGCCGAGCTGCGCCAGAAGGGGTGGCTGATCCATCTGGCCGATGGCACGCCGATCGACGGGGAACCTTATGACCGCGCGGGGTCGGACATCGACACCACCAATCCGGAGGCGGGGGCGTGGTACTGGAAGACGATTCACGAAAACATTATCAGCAAGGGATTTGACGCCTTGTGGGCCGACGAAACCGAGCCGGATCTACCCCCCAATGGCGCCTTTTTTCACATTGGTCCGGGTACGCAGTTCTTCAATGTTTATCCGCTCTTCCACACCTCGGCGCTTTACGACGGTTTCCGCAAGGATGAGCCGGGGCGGCGCGCGCTGATCCTCTCCCGCGACGCCTACCTGGGAGCGCAGCGGAATGGGACGATCTTCTGGTCCTCGGACATCCAGCCCACCTGGGACACGCTGCGGCGGCAGATTCCCACCGGTCTGGATTTTGCGGCCTCGGGCCTGACTTACTGGTCCAACGACACCGGGGGCTGGGAGTATCTGCCCAAGGAGCACCATCCGGCCCACCCGCCGCTGCTCGACCCCTCGGACGCGCGAGAGAACGTGGGCGGCTACGACGACTACCCGGAGCTCTACACCCGCTGGTTCCAATACGCCGCGTTCCTGCCCATCTTTAGAGCCCACGGCAGCCGCCCGGCCAACGAGGTCTGGTCCTACGGCAAACAGGCGGAGCCGATTCTGGAGAAGTACCTGCGGCTGCGGTACGAGCTGATGCCCTACATCTATTCCCTCGGCTACCAAACCTGGCTGACCGGGGCGCCTTTCATGCGGGCCCTGCCGCTGGATTTTCCCAACGATCCGAAGGTGGCCGACCTGCGCGACGAGTACATGTTCGGCCCGGCCTTTCTGGTGGCTCCGGTGACCGAACAGGGCGCGACCAGCCGGGAAGTCTATCTGCCGGCCGGAGCGGACTGGTACAACTTCTGGACGAATGAACGCATGAAAGGCGGCCAGACCATCACGGTGGCCGCGCCCATCGACACGCTTCCGCTGTTTGTGCGGGCCGGCTCGATCGTTCCGCTGGGGGCGCCGGTGGAGAGCACGCATCAGGCGCAGGCGATTGCCAAGGTGCGCGTCTATCCGGGAACCGACGCGAGCTTCACGCTGTTTTCAGACGACGGGACGACCTACGACTACGAGAAGGGCGCCGGCTCCGCGACACGGCTGCATTGGGACGAGGCCAAACAGAAGCTGACCGGCGAAGGCGCGGCCGCCTGGACGGAACCGGATAGTGCGATTGTCGAGGTCGCCGGCCATTGAAGGAAACTGGTTGGAGGTAAATTACAAAAAATGCAGGTCCTTCGACTCCCCTTCGCTGCGCTCAGGGTCGCTCAGGATGAACAAAAAACCCGGTCGAGTAAAACTAGCAAGTTAGCCGCGGCTCCGCCGCGATGGCAAGTTGGCGAGTTAGCGAGGACAGTATTCCCGGCAACTGTTCATCTCGACCGTAGCTCGACGCGGCGAGTCGGGCTGCGGTCGATGAACCAGGCCGGTGAACGACTGACAGAAAATCCGAGTTTTTACGCAGCTTCTCAGGGTCTGTCGTGATCGTGTCTGTCGCCCATGAGGTGGGACATGGCTGTTTCATAGCCGCGGCGGAAGCCTTCGCGATAGTCCTGGCGGGCGCTGCGCGCAACGTGGGGATGACGGAACTCGTCGCGGTTTTCTACGTCGGGCCGGCGGTGATTGTCGAAGTCCTTGCGGGCGCCTTCGATGCCATCATGAAAACCCTGGCGCTGGATGTCGCGGAACTCCTGCGGCGGCGCATCCCATCCACCATGGTCTCTGTCCCTGTCCTGATCGGCGCCGGGAGGGGGTGGTCCCTGCGGCGAGCTGTATGCCTTGGCGGTGGCCAGGCCGGCTGTTCCCAACGAAAAAGCAAGCACTGAAAGAGCAATCCACGTGAGCTTCACTTTTTGTAACCTCCATTTCATGCGTAGAGATGTGCCAATCTGACGCCGCGTTGCCTTGAAGTGGTAAACGCGGCGGAATTGCTGTTTCATCGACTGGCTTCACGCTGCTGATTTTGCATGGGTTAGATTCCTCCTTCCGGTGCCTGTCGACGACGCCGGCGTGATGGGGCGAAACAGACGGATTCGCGGTCCTGGGGTCAGGCATTGGCTTTCGGTCTTGGAGGCGGGATGCACTAGGATTGCCTCATGGCGGCGCTCCTGGACCTTTGCGGCTTGCAGATACGCTTCGGAACGGCGGAGGCGGTGCGTGGCATCCGTCTGCGGATCGATGAGGGCGAGGTGCTGGGGCTGGTGGGCGAATCGGGGTCGGGCAAGAGCGTTACAGCATTGGCTATCCTGGGTCTGCTGGGAGCGGCGGCGCAAGTGGCGGGCCAGATTCTGTGGCGGAGCGGTGACGGCGCAATCGACTTGCTGAGAGTGCGCGAACGGGCGCTCCGGCGGTTGCGGGGCCGCGAGATCGCCATGATCTTCCAGGAGCCGATGACGGCGCTGAATCCGGTGATGACGGTTGGCAGGCAGGTGGCCGAGGGCGCGGAGGCGCACTCTCCCTCGTGGACGGGCCGAGAGGCGAAGCGAAAGGCCATCGCGGCGCTGGAGGCGGTCGATCTTCCCGAGGCGGCGCGGCGCTACGGGGACTATCCGCACCAGTTCTCGGGCGGGCAGCGGCAGCGGATTCTTATCTCGATGGCGCTGATCAACCGGCCCCGGCTGTTGATTGCCGACGAGCCCACCACGGCGCTGGATGTGACCGTGCAGGCGCAGGTGCTGGAGCTGCTGAAGGATTTGCAGAGGCAATACGGGCTGGCGATGCTGTTTATCTCGCACGATTTGGCGGTGGTGGGCCAGGTGGCCAGCCGGGTTGCGGTGATGCGGGCGGGGCAGATTGTGGAGACGGGGCCCTGCGCCCGGCTGCTCACGGCGCCGGAGCACGCTTACACGCGGAGCCTGCTGGCCGCGGTGCCTACGCTGCGCACCGATCGCAGCCGGCCGCTGGCGATGGTGGAGTAGCGCTGCGTGGCCATCCGTGTGGATTCCCACCCTTTCGCCAGAAGCAAGGCGAAAGGATGGGGCACGGAGCGACGGTCGGTATGGCGGACCAGCTGGGAGCGGACGGAACTACTCGGCTACGGTCTCTTCCGCGACGGGCGCTGCTTCCGCGGTTGGCTCGGCGGCGGCGGCTGGCTCGGCGGCCGGGGCTTCAGCTACGGCTTCTGCGGTAGCGTCGGTGAGAACCTTGACCTTCACATGCGCGGTGACTTCTCGGTAGAGCTTGATGGCTACGGTGAAGTCGCCCAGGCTCTTGAGGGGCTCGGCCAACTGGATTTTACGGCGGTCGACCTCGAAGCCCTTGGCCGCGAGATCGCTGGCAATGTCGGCCGAGGTGACGGAGCCGAAGAGATGGCCGGCCTCGCCCGATTTGCGGGTGAAGCTGAGCACGAGGGGCTCGAGCTTGGCGACCAGCTCCTGGGCCAGGGCCTTGTCGCTCGCGGAACGGCGGGCGGCGGCCGTCTTCATCTGCTCGACGACGGCCTTGTTGGCCAGCGTAGCCTGCAGCGCCAGCTTGCGGGGCAGCAGAAAGTTGCGGCCGTAGCCGTCTGCGACCTTGACCACGTCTCCGCGGTTGCCAAGATTGGTTACATCTTCCTTCAGAATAACTTCCATGGGAAACTCTCCAGTGTTGCGGGCGGCGTTGCCGCCGGGGGCGATTCTTGTCTTTTGGACGAGGGCCTCGGCGGTTCGAGTACGCAGCGCGCGGATCAGGCCGTTTCTAGTGCCCAGAACCCTTCGATTCGTGGTTTCCCAGGTCCTAAAAGCGGGATTCCACCCCACGGGCCAAGACCTGTCCGCGGGGACCCCGGACCTGGGGCACCTCAAGTTCATGGGCGCGATTACAAAACCACCAGGTCGCGGTGCTAGTGCCGCGTGGCAAAGGGCAGCAGGGCGATGTTCCGGGCCTGCTTGATGGCGCGGGTGAGCCGGCGCTGGTGTGTAGTGCACACGCCGGTCAGCCGGCGGGGCACGATCTTGCCGCGCTCGGCCACAAACCCTTGCAGCAGCCGGACGTCGCGGTAGGGGATGGCGTCGATCTTCTCGGTACAGAACTTGCAGACCTTCTTGCGGCGAAAGAATTTGCCGCGGCCGCCAGCTCCGCCGGAGGGCCGGGCGCCGGGTCCGCCAGGGGGCCGGGCGCCGGTGCGGGGACCGGAACTGTGTCCGGAACCAGAGCCGGCGCCAGAACCGGAATCCGGCCCGGAGGTGGATTGGGAGGTGGATGGTGCGCCCGCTTCCGGCGCCCTTGCTTGAATCTCATCGGACATCGTGTTTCCTCTTTACTCTCTTCGGTCCCGACCGCGCCCATGGGGGCGCTTGGGGAAAGATTGACGACTAAATCGTGCCGGGGCGGGCCACCCCAAGAAGCAGGAGGCGGACGCGGCAATTCTCGAGAACCTGGCTAGGCGCCGGCCTGAACCGGCTCGGCAACCGCCGCCGGGGCAGGAGCTGCGACAGGCGCCACGGGGACGGGAGGCGCATAGGCCGGGGCCGCGTGCTCGACGTTCGCGTTCGCATTCCGGCGGACGCCGCGCAGAGCCTTGACCTTGGCCAAGCGCTTCTCTTCCTCGTCGATGCGCACGGTGATGAACTTGATCACCGGCTCAGTAACGCGCAGACGGCGCTCCAACTCCAACACCACAGCGCCGCCGGCCTCGATGGTCAGCAGAATGTAGTTGCCGTCGTTGAATTTGCGCACCATGTAAGCGAGCTTGCGCCGGCCCATTTTTTCGACGGTCTTGACCACCCCGCCGCCACCGGTGACAGTCGCGGTAAAGCCGGCGATCAGCTTGTCGGCATCTTCTTCGGCCACGTCGGGCCGAACAATGAACATCACCTCATACACACGGGACATCGCTATTCCTTTTCCGCTGAAGTCCCCTGACTCCAGCAACGCCGCCGGCAAAACCTTAGCGGCCATTCTCAGTGCACAGTGGGCAGTGAACAGTGGACAGTGAAAATCGTTGGATTCTCGAGTCCCTATTCCCTGTTCCCTACTCAATCACTCCTCCGCCGGGGCGTTTCGGTCACGGCGGTTGAACTCGTTCATGGCGGCTGCCGGTCCCTGTTCGAGGATGCGCCGCGTAGCGGTCGCCACCCGGTCCAGCACCTCGTCCAGCACCGCCAAATCCGCCTTGCGCATCGGCGAGAGCAAATAATCCCTGCCCGGACGCCTGGCGCCCGCCGCAATGGCCTCGGGTGGCAGATCGTGCCCGACGCCGATGCGGAGGCGCAACCACTCCTGGTTTCCCAGGGAGGCGGTCACGCTGCGGGCTCCGTTGTGCCCCGCCGGCGAACCGCGCTCCCTGATCTTGAAGGTCCCCAGCGTCAGGTCCAGCTCGTCGTGGATGACGAGCAGATCTCTTGCCGGGTCCGCTTCAAACTCCCGAACCAGAGCGGCCACGGCCAGCCCGCTCAGGTTCATAAAGGTCTCCGGCTTGGCCAGGACCACTTCGCGCCCCGCCAAGCGGCAGGTTGCGGTAACGGCCCGGCAGCGCCGGTTCTGAACCACAACCCCTTCTTGCTGGGCGATGCGGTCGATGGCCATGAACCCCGCGTTGTGCGGGGTCCACAAATACTCCAAGCCGGGGTTGCCCAGCCCCACCACGAGAAAGGGGCCGCGGCGGGCACCCGATTCTTGGTCCCCGGAGAGCGATTTCCGCTCGCCGGGGCGAAGGGATTCACTTGCGTCCGCCAAGGGTTACTTCTTCGCCTCTGGCTTTTTCGCTCCTGCGGCGGCTTCGGCCTCCGGCTTGCCCTTCTTGGCAACCTCGGGTTCGGCTGCAGCGGTAGCGGCAGTGGCTGCGGCGACCGCAGCGGCTTCTGTCTCGGCCGCGGTAGGCGCCTCTTCACGGATCGAAACCACGTGGGCCACGGTCGCATCCTCGGCATTGAGAAACTTGATGGAACCCGAGTGGGGCAGGTCGCTGACCCGCAACGAAGCGTAGAGTTCGAGATTGCTGACGTCCACGGAGATGTTGGCGGGAATGTCCGCGGGCAAGCACTCGACTTCGACCTCGCGCAATACCTGGTCCAGAATGCCGCCGGCGGCCTTGACACCCACCGGAATGCCGAGCAGCTTGACGCGCACCCGGACGCGAAGAGCCTTGTCCAGGGCAATGCGCTTCATGTCGATGTGGATCAACTGGTCTTTGATCGGCTCGCGCTGCCAGTCGACGATCATGGCCTTGGCGGCGGGCTGGCCAGTCACTTCAACGTCGAAGATGGTGTTGTGGCCGGCCTCGGAGAAGAGTATCCGGGAAATCTGTTTGGGGTCCACCTCGACGGCGACCGATTCGTGTCCGGAGCCGTACAGCACGGCGGGAATCTTGCCCGCGACACGGACACGGCGCGCGGCGTTCTTGTTGAACTTGCCCTCACGGGGCATGGCAACGACTAATTCGGGCATTCTGTCTCTCGTTTCTGAAAAGCCAGTTCACAGTTCCCGGTTCACAGTTCTCAGTCAAAAGCTTCGACCGAAATCACTGCCCCCGGATTCTGCTTACCAGCTACGTTTGATCTTCTTCGTATCCAAACAACTGCGAACTACGAACTGTGAACCAAGAGCTCAAGAAAACAGCGTACTGACGCTGGTTTCCATGTGGATGCTCTCGATAGCCGCGCCCAGCAGGCCGGCAATGGAGAGCACTTTGATCTTGGGCAACCTTTGCGCCGCCTCGCGCAGGGGAACGGTGTTGGTGACGACGAGTTGTTCCAGGCGCGAGTTGGCGATGCGGTCGATGGCCGGGCCCGAAAGCACGGCGTGGCTGGCGCAGGCATAAACGGCAGCCGCGCCGGAGGCGTGAAGGGCATCCACGGTTTTTACCAGGGTGCCGGCGGTGTCGACGATGTCGTCGATGATGAGGCAGGTTTTGCCGGCCACATCGCCGACCACATTCATCACCTCGGCGACATTGATGTCGGTGCGGCGCTTGTCTACGATGGCCAAGGGGGCGCCAACCTTCTGCGCAAAAAAGCGGGCGCGTTCCACACCACCGGCATCGGGCGAGACCACCGTCAGGTTGGGCAGGTGGAGCTCGCGAAAGTAGCTGACCAGGACGGGGCTGGCGAAGAGATGATCGACGGGAATGTTGAAGAAGCCCTGGATCTGGGCGGCGTGCAGGTCGACAAAAAGGGCGCGATTGGCGCCCGCGGTGGTGAGCAAATCGGCAATGAGCTTGGCGCTGATGGCCACGCGGGGACGGTCCTTGCGATCCTGGCGGGCGTAGCCGTAGTAAGGCACCACCACCGTGATCCTGGCCGCCGAGGCCCGCTTGAGCGCGTCAATCATGACCAATAGCTCCACCAGGTGCTGGTCCACCGGATAGCAGGTGGGCTGCACCACAAACACATCCACTCCACGGACATTTTCGAGGAGCTGGAAGTAGACCTCGCCGTCGGCAAAGCGCTGAATCTTGGCCTCGCCGACGGGCACGCCGATGTAGCGTCCAATTTCCTCGGCCAGCGGCCGGTTGGCGGTGCCCGAGAAGAGCTTGAACCGTTTGTCCTCGCTCAGGTTGCGGGTGCGCTTGCGCTCTGGGGCCGGCTTGACCCCCTTGGCTTTTGCAGCGGCATCCAGGGCGGCAAGTTGTGCAGCTTCTTTTACCTCGGCTTGTCCGACTTGCTGTGGTTTGTCTTCCGCCGTCAACGTCAAAGCTTCCACGTCCATCTGAAGAGCACCTCCAAGCTGGTTGGCTTTGGCTGCTATCCCGGATACGAGTTCAAAAATCTGGCTGGGCGACCAGGATTCGAACCTGGACAAGTGCCTCCAAAGGGCACTGTCCTACCATTAGACGATCGCCCAACATCTGCAGCCGTTGGCGAGTCTCTCTCCCACAACGGACGCCTGTCAACCTTCGAGAAGCATTTCGCGCCAGTAGGCCGGGCGTGGCAGGGTGCGGGTCAAGGTGCTGCGCACTTCCACCTTCCGGATCTGTTCCTTAAGCCGGACCTGGGCTGCTTCCGCGGCTCCCCGGGTCAGGTACAACCCGAAGAGCGCCGAACCGGACCCGGACAGCGAGGCGAGGAGGGCTGCCTCCGGAGTGCCCGAGGCCGCAAGGATGCGCTTGATCTCTGCAAGGGAGGGATGCTGGGGGAAGACGACGCGTTCGAAGTCGTTCTGTGCCCAGCTACTGATCCCGGTGCGGACAAGCGCGGACTCTTGAGGTCCGGCCAGGTCCCCGCCTTCGGCAGGGACACCGGAGGAGCCTGCTCCCTGCCCACCTTTCGGGATCGCTCCTGCAAAGGCGCTGGCATAGGCGCGGCTCAACTCATTCAGTTTACCGTCCCTGGCCTCCGGGGTCAAACCCTCGGCGGCGCAGAGGGCATCCCAATCGCGAAAGGCCTGGGGCGTGGAGACGCCAATCCCGGGTGTCGCCACCACGCACCAGAAGGGATTGAGGTCGGGGAGCGGATAGACCTGCTGGCCGCGATCGAGGCCCAGAACGGTGCCTCCGATGAGGAAAAGGGGCACATCGGAGCCGACCTGGGCGGCGAGTTCGAGGCGCCTGGCTTCCCACCCTTTTCCCAAAAGGCGCGAAAAGGATGGGGCACCCGGCTCATGCGCGGCCAATTCCGCTTCCAGACCTATCAGGGCGGCCACGGCGTTGGCCGAGCCTGCGCCCAGGCCGCCCTGCACCGGCAGGCGCTTGTCGATGGCGATCTCTACTTCGGCGGTGATTTCCAGGGCTTCGAGAGCCAGGGCGACCATCTTCCAAGCTGTATTGCGCTGGTCGGTGGGGACGCGGTTGTCGTTCGAGGTTAGATGGAGTGATGTTGTGGGCGCGGGGCGGGCTGCCACCGTAACCACGTCGTACAGTTCCAGAGTCTGATAGACGGTTGCCAGCCCGTGAAACCCATCGGGGCGCGGGGCGCCGATGCCGAGGCCGAGGTTGATCTTCGCGTGCGAACGGACGGCGGAGGGCATACTGGTCCATTGTAGAGCCGGGCCGGGTCTCGAAAGGGATCGCGGGAGGGGGAATCCGTACACCTCAAGGACAACAACCCTGTTGGCCTGCAAGGTCACAAACCGCGGAGGCGCGCGCCGATTGCACCAGAAAGCCGCCTTGCAGGGCAACGGCATCCCGGCTTTCGTCCGGTTGGGGGCCGAGAAAAACAGCAAGACACGCAAAAAAAGCAACCTTGATTTGCGTAGAATTTGCCCCATTTTTTGTACGTTTTAGATATACCAGTTCGGTTTTCTGGCAGGGCGAGAAGCAAATGCAGGTCCTTCGATTTCGCTGAGCTCCCATGAACAAAAACCCGGTCGAATAAAATCAGCAAGTTAGCCGCGGCTGCGCCGCGATGGCGAGTTGGCGAGTTAGCGAGGACGGTGTCCCCGACGACTGCTCATTTCAGCCGTAGCTCGACGCGGCAAGTCAGGCTGCTCCTCATCGACAAAAACCTGGTCGAGTAAAACCAGCAAGTTAGCCGCGGCTGCGCCGCGATGGCAAGTTGGCGAGTTAGCGAGGACGGTATCCCTGACGACTGCTCATTTCAGCCGTAGCTCGACGCGGCGAGTCAGGCTGCTCCCGATGAACGGGGCCGGTCGAGGGTCGGGGTAACCCAGGTCCCCAAAAGCGGGACCCAGGGGACCCAGCCGCGGGAGTGGTCAGCCGAACGGACTTCAAGGAGAGTGGGACGATGCGGAATGAGGAACGGGATTTGGCGCGGAGGAGATTGGACAAGGAACTGCGGTATTACCGGATGGCGGGAAAGGAGAAGCACTTTACCCCGGAGCTGCTGCGCAGGGTGCGGCAGGTGCTGGGGCTTCCGATGGCGGAGGTGGCGCGGGCGTTGGGGGTGAGCCGCTCGGTGGTCTTCCGGCTCGAACAGAGGGAAGGGCGGGGGACGATTTCTCTGCGTGCGCTGAATCGAGCGGCCAATGCCATGGACTGCAAATTGGTTTACGCGGTGATCCCCCGGGGCGGGGAGACGCTGGAGGAAATGGCGGATCGGCGGAAGTGGACGAGGCTTCTAGGAGACAGGGACTAGGGAATATGGAATAGGTCTCTGACCGCATGAATTCGTTCTTTGGCATTCGTGACATCCCACCCTTTCGCCAGAAAAAAGGCGAAAGGATGGGGCACGGAGTTGGTACAAGATCAAGCGGTCAGAGACCTAGCAAGGCGACAGGTGGCGAAAACGAGCGCACGGGCCGGGGCGCGGGCAGGAGAAGGCGGGGATCGTTCCCGGGGACTCAAAAGCGAGGGCTGGGGCACCCCGAGCCGAGCCATCCGGAGAGGAACTGAAGGGCGACCGCGATTCTCTGTCCCGTTGCCGATTCAACTCGTATGATGGGTGAAATATTTCCGTTTGGAGGACGGACGATGAATTCTTACCGGAACTGGGCTGCGATTTTCCTGCTGGGAGTTTTGGCGTTCGGAACCGTTTGCTTGGGCCAAACCGAGACTCAATCGACCTATGTGTCGAAGTGCCAGCCGTGCCACGGACCAACCGGGGCCGGCGACACGCCCATGGGAAAGAAGCTTGGGGTTGTCCCATACAGTTCGGAGGACGTGGTCAAGTCGTCGGACGCATCGCTGCTGGCAATCCTGAAGTACGGCAAAGACAAGATGCCCCCCTTCGAACACAAGCTCACCGATGACCAGCGAAAGGCTCTCATTGTCTATATCCGGACATTGACTGGAAAATAGGGAATAGGGAGTCGACAGTTGGCGAAAAGGAGCGCACGGATTGGCCTAGGCGGGGACCGCAATGTGTTTTGAGGCTGAATTTGTTGGAACGGGGCGGCTGCCCGCGGCGTACCATCGGAGTCCAAGCAAGCATGGGCTTTGCGGCAGAGCATTACCCGACTCGATTCAGAGCCCGATGCCGGTCCGAGAATCGCTTCATCGATCCCTTGCCGGGGCGTCCCGGAAGTGAAGAGGCGGGGATGGGGGAGCGGTTGAAAGGAGGGCCATGCTCTTCCTGCCCAAGATCGGCGTTTCCTTCGCACTCGTTTTGGCTGCCACCGCTCTCTGCCTGCCCGCCCAGGAGATCACCCACTCCGCTCCCATGATCGAGCGCTACGGCAAGCCTTATGTCATGGTCACCATCAACGGGAAGGGGCCGTTCCGATTCGTGATCGACACGGGGACCGGCGCGGACGCATTTGTGAGCCCGGAGCTGGCCGATGAACTGCAACTGCCCACCGCGGCGAAGGCGATGGTGAACGATCCGAGCGGCCAGGGCGGGCACCGGGTGCCCATTGTTCTGCTCGAATCCATCCGGCTTGCCGGGGTGGAGTTCACCTCGGTGAAGGCCGTCCGGCATGAAGTGACGGGGGAAGCCGGCTCCTGTCAGGGGCTGCTGGGATTCACGCTGTTCCGGGACTACCTGCTCATGCTGGATTTTCCCAACCGGCAGGTGGTGCTGACCGCGGGCAAGCTCGAGCCGGATGGAGGGAAGACGGTGCTGCCGTTCCGCATGCCGGATGGGGTGCCGATCGTCTCGCTTTTTGTCAATGGACAAAGTGTGGAGGCGCAACTGGATTCAGGCGGGGGCGGGCTGACCCTGCCGGAGGCGCTGGCGGCTCATCAGCGATGGGAGATTCCGCCGGTCGTCTTTGCGACGGGCCACACGCTGAGCACAAAGTTCTCGATCAAGGCGGCCAAACTCGCCGCGGACGTGAGGATTGGAAAGTACACCTTCACGCATCCGGTGGTGGAAATCCACCCGGCATTCCCGCTGGTCAACTTCGGATCGCCGCCGATGCAGAGCTTTGCCATCACGTTCGACCAGAAGAGCCTGCTGGTGCGGCTGGGCGCGAACCGCGACCACTTTACGCTCACGGCTCCGCCCAGCCCAACGCGGCTGACCAACCAGCCGGAGTTTGAGCGTATGCACCCGGAACTGGTGCCGGTGGGGTGAAGATGGGCTGGGGGAAAAGCGTACAGCGGGGCAGTTGCCCGAGAGACATTCCTCAGGGCTAAACAGGTGCGGAAAAGGGCCTGATTTCCGGTGAGAGTAGCGAAAAACATTCCTCCGGGTCTAAAGCCCACGATGATTCTGTCAGCTCTGTGCAAGGGTTGAAACCCCCGCCTCCCTCCGGACCAAGTTCTTCCTCAGCCTGGCTGAAGCCCGCACCGTTTAGAGCATTTTCGGGAATGGTGTAGACCGGAGTTTTGTAGGTATCCCACCCATTCCGCAGAAAAACGCGGAATGGATGGGGCACGGAAGTCTACAGTAAATTCGAAAACGCTCTAAGACATCGACATATACGGAAGATCCTCAGAGGGCCGCGGCTTGCCACGCCATGGCCTTTGCCGCGCGCAATGTGGCGATCGGGTCGCCGGTGGGGATGAATTCCATGGCCAGATTTCGCCGGTAGTTGAGCTGGGCCAGCTTGCGGTAGATGTTGACGTAGTTGATCTCGCCGGAGCCGGGTTCGTGGCGGCCGGGAACGTCGGCGACGTGGATGAGGCCGATGACATCGATGTGCTTATCGAGCTTCTCGATGAGGTTGCCCTCAGTCATCTGCTCGTGGAAGATGTCGTAGAGGAATTGAACCTGGGGATGATTGACGGCGCGCACCACGTCGATGGCCTCGGCGGCCGAGGTGAGGAAATATCTGGGCCGTTCTTCGCGGTGAATGCACTCCAGCAGCAGGCGCACGGGCTGGCCGTCGATCTGGCGGCCTTCGACGAGGGCCGCGGCGCGCTTGAGGGTCTCGATGGAGGCCTGATGCTGTTGCTCGCGGGAGACGCCCGGAACCACGTCGCCGGAGAGCACGATCATGGCCGGGCAGGAGAGGGTTTCCATGGGCGTGAGCGCCTCGCGGAGCTCGGCCAGGAACGCGTCGCGCTGGGCTGGAACGGAGACGCCGTTCTTTAGTCCGGCGGTGGCGTCGAAGCGGATATCGAGCCGCTTGCGGGCCGTGTTGGCGCGGTCAAAGTCAGCCGGGGACCAGTTTTTGGCGTTATACTCGCCCACTAATTGAATGTTGTTGTAGCCGGCCTCGGCCACCTTGGCCAAACGTTCTTCAAAGGGGAGATCGGTGAAGACGGTCCAAAGCATGACCGAAAGCGGGAAGGGCGGGGCTTTGGGACTGGTGGCGCCGCTCGCAGGCGCGGCTGGGAGTGGGGGCACTGCGGCGCTCAAGGCAGCGGTGGCCAGGGCTTGCGTAAAGGTGCGGCGATTCATGCGAGTCTCCTAAGATTTTGTATTGGACTTGGCGCCTGCCTTGCGGGAGCGGCACAGTTGTTCCCAGTCCTTTTCAGTCTGGTCGGCGTAGAGGGAGCCGAACTTGGCCAGGGCTTCGGCAAAGCCGTCGCCGGCGCCGAGGTAGCCGGCGATCACCAGGGGGTCGCCGGAGCGGGCGTGGCCGCGGGCCAGCAGTTCGCCGCAGATTTCGGCGTAGGCTTCGAGGCCGCCTCCAGCCAGGTCGGTCAGGTCGATGGATCCCTTGTGGTCATTGAGCTGGCGGACCAGGAACTGGCGCCCGGCGATGTGCGTCCAGCCCAGAAACGGATCGGACTGCAACTGCATGGCGCGCTGCCCCTCGGCCACGCGCTGGCCGTTGTGGTGGGTCGGATGCGCATCGGGCAGATAGGGTGAATAGGCTGAGTTCGGCTCCTCCTTGATCTGCAGGAAGAGGGGATCGCCAGGGCCATTGCCCTCAAGGTACACGCAATAGTCGCGCAGGCCCACCGAGCCCGTGCCGACCACCTTGAAAGCCACATCCACGGGGCGGTAGAACGACAAAAGGTGCTGCCGCTGCGGCTCCAGCATCTCCCGGTAAGGCCCCAGCGAAGCCAGAACGGCCTCTGCCCGGGCGCCGGTGACGCGGGTGAGCGAGGGCTTCATCTCTTTGAAGCGGCGGGGCGCGCCGGGGTCTTTGGAGGTGGGCTCGGTGAGCAGTTCCAGAGTGTGCGGCGGCGTGGACCGCTCGGCTTTCATCAGCGCCTCGTGGACCGGAGCGACCTGGCCCAGCCGGTGTACCTGATAGCGGCCGATCTCGATGCCCGGCATGGCCGCGAAGGCATGCATCTGAGCGGCGTAATGCTCGACGCATTTTTCGACGGCCTGGCGAGCGGAGGATTCCTTGTGGCCGGAACCCCGGCCTGCAAGCGTAACCGATGCGGCCATGCGCTTGAGATCCCACTCGAAAGGTCCGCGGATGGTCTCATCGAAGTCATTGATGTCGAAGACCAGGCGGCCGTCGGGAGCGGCATAAGCGCCCAGGTTGCGCACGTGCGCATCGCCGCAGAGCTGGCTGACGATGCCGGTCGAGGGGAGAACGGCCAAATCCGCGGCCATCACGGGCACCGCACCGCGAAAGTAGCCGAAGGGCGACTGGGCCATCAACTCGTATTTGAACTTGACGAGCGCCGGAACGCGGCCTCGCATCGACCGCTCGAGCAGCGCAGAGGGTGAGGTCTTGCGCGCTTTGGGGTTGAAACTGCCGTGTTCCTGACGGCCCACTTGCTTGCGCCGCGACTGGCCAAGGTTGGTGCGTTCTTCCGGAGTTGCCCAGTGCATGACCCGGACCATACAACTGTCTGCCGGGGGAGTGCAACCCGGCACGGCCTGCAAAGTGGGTGATTTACACTGCTGGCTGGAAGCCCCGCGTCCTTCGATTGCAGCTTGAAGAGCCATGGCCGGCTTCGCTCACGGAGGAATGCCCTTTGACGCGTGCAGCCGCACTCTTGCTCCCGGCGGTTCTTGTTCTTTTGCTTGCAACGCCTTCTCTTGCGGGTCAGGCTCCTGCCTCACAGTCCCAAGCCAAACCGCTGACCGTGGAGGCGATCTTTGCGCACGGGCCGCTGGCCGGGCGTCCACCAAGCGAACTGACATGGTCGCCGGATGGCAAGCACCTTACTTATCTCGATGGGGGGGAACTGGTGGACATGGACCCCGGCTCGGGCAAGCCCCACGTGCTGGTGAGCCGGGCCAAACTGTCGTCGCTGACCGGGGCCAGCGTATCGGAGACCGACCGCGACCATCGCGAGCGCTACAGCATGGCCAGTTACCTGTGGGCGCCGGACTCGGCGCACCTGCTGTTCGACGCGAACGGACGGCTATGGATGTATGACCTGCACAACGGGACAGGCCTGGAGATTGGCTTTACCGGGATGGCCTCCGGCGACGACCCCAAGTTCTCACCCAACGGCGAATTCATCTCGTTTGTGCGCGAACACGGACTCTGGGTGGTGCGGTTGCGTACGCCCGGCACACCTTCGACCGCGGTGGTCCCCGCGCCCATTCCGACAACGCTCAACGGCGAGGTGGATTGGGTCTACGAGGAGGAGCTCGATGTACGGAGCAACCAATTCTGGTCGCCGGACTCGAAGAGCCTGGCCTTTCTGCAGATGAACGAGGCCGACGTGCCGGTGTATCCGCTGACCGACTGGATTCCCACGCACGCGAAGGTGGACGCGCAGCGCTACCCGCAGCCGGGCGATGCCAACCCCGACGTGCGCGTGGGCGTGGTGAACGTGGACAAGGGCAAGCCGGTGTGGATCAAACTCCCCATCAAGGAGGGGCAGGATTACGTTCCCCGCTTCGGCTGGCTGGACCGCAAGACGCTGTGGATCGAGACCCTGACCCGCGACCACAAGCACCGGGATCTCTACTTTGCCGATGCCGCCACCGGGCAGGCGCATGCGGCGCTGGAACTTGCCGACGACACGTTTTTCGACGAGAACTACGATGTCTCGGTGGGCTACGGCAGCATCGTTTTCACGAATTGGAGCGACGGCCACAACCATCTCTATCTCTATAGCTACGACCAGACCAATCCTTCGATGGCCACGGCCAAGCTGGAGCGGCAGCTGACCAAGGGCGACTTCGAGGTCAGCGACGTGTTGCGCGTGGATCACCAGGGCAAGACGGTCGATTACGCCTCGAACGAGGGCAACGTGCTGGAGGAGCAGGTATGGCAGGTGGGCTTTGACGGCGAACGGAAGCAGTTGACCTCCGGCGCGGGGTCCCATAGCGGCACCTTCGCCGACGCGGGTGGCGCGTTTGTCGAGAAACAATCGTCGCGCATGGAACCACCTACCCTGCGCCTGTGCCAGGCAGCCGGCAAGTGCAGCGTCTTTTGGCAGACGCGCGCATTGGAGTCCTACCATCTGCGCGCACCGGAGCAGCTTGAGGTAAAGGCGCAGGACGGCAGCACACTCTACGCGACACTGCTGCTTCCCGAGGGCGCAGGCCCGGGGACGGTGCCGCTGATCGTGAACCCTTACGGCGGTCCCGGCGCGCAAGAGGTGGCCAACCGCTGGGACGACCGAGGCATGCCCTTCGACCAACTGCTGGCCCAGCATGGCTTTGCCGTGCTGCATGCCGACAATCGCGGCACGGGGATGCGGGGACGCGCCTTCGCGCAAGCGGCCTACCATAACTTCGGTCCCATGCAGTTAGAGGATCAGTTAGCCGTGGTGGATGCGGCGCTGGCCAAGTATTCGCAACTGGACCCCAAGCGCCTGGGCTGGTGGGGCTGGAGCTGGGGCGGCACCTTCACGCTCTATGCGCTCTCCCACTCCGACCGCTTCCGGGCAGGGGTTGCGGTGGCGCCGGTGACCGACTGGCACGACTACGACTCGATCTATACCGAGCGGTATATGAGCGAACCGGCCGACTTTGCCTCGGGTTACAAGGACTTTTCCGTGGCTAACTCGGCGGCTAACTTGAAAGGGCGCTTGCTGCTAGTGCACGGGACGGGCGACGATAACGTACATATCGAGAACACCGTCCAGTACGTGCAGAAGCT